>Ga0207428_10000106_pt1 | contig 115682 bp, 106 predicted proteins | sample RhiMethybrSRZTD1_FD_187600 | JGI IMG/M metagenome (GOLD analysis project Ga0207428, IMG submission 187600) | Populus rhizosphere microbial communities from Tennessee, USA - Rhizosphere MetaG P. TD hybrid SRZTD1 (SPAdes) (version 3) | ecosystem: Host-associated > Plants > Roots > Rhizosphere >... | reverse complement strand
CAACTCGAACTGGCGCGGGCCGGTCTGGATGCCCGTCAACGCCCTGATCGTCCGCGCGCTATTGCAGTACTACGCCTACTACGGCGACGCGTTCACCGTCGAGTGTCCCACCGGCTCGGGGCGGCCGATGACGCTGTATCAGGTCTCGGCCGAGATCACGCGCCGGCTGGCCGGCATCTTCCTGCGGAACGAACACGGGCGGCGGCCTGTCTACGGCGATACCCGCAAGTTCCAAGACGACCCGCACTGGAGAGACCTGATCCTCTTCTACGAATATTTCCACGGCGACAACGGGGCCGGCCTCGGCGCCAGTCACCAGACCGGGTGGACGGGAATCATCACGCGCGCCATGCACATCTTTGCGACCACGACCGGCCCGGAGTTCCTCGCGCGAGGCAAGCGGGCGGTGGTCGTCTAACCCTGGCGCTCCGCCGGTCGCGAAGCTAGGGCGATGGGACGGAGCCCCCCGCCGGCACGCGCCGCCGCGCCGCGGAAGGGTCGGTACACTCGGAGACCGTCGCCTCCCAGAGCCGGATGCCGCCCGGGATCGCGCAGAAGTTGTCGCCGAGGCGGAGCCCGTCGGGCAGCCGCTTGAGCTTCTTGGTCTGGCCACCACCGAGCATCACGTAGTCGGCCTGCAGGCCATGCTTCAGGATCTCCACGACCTTCTCCACGTGGCGCTGCCACCTCTTGCGCCCCATGCGTTTGATCCCGCGCGCGCCGACGTAGTCCTCGAAGGTCCGGTTTCTGCGGTAGGGGAGGTGCGCCAGCTCGAGCGGCTCGAGCTGCCCGTTGGCCACCAATGCGGAACCGAGCCCTGTGCCCAAGCCGAGGAAGAGCATGCGCCCGCCCTCGTAGCTGCCCAGGGCCTGCATGGCGGCGTCGTTGATCAAGCGCACCGGCCGTCCGAAGGCCTTCTCGTAGTCGAAGCCCACCCAGCCCGCGCCGAGGTTCCTGGGCTCGACGGCCGGCCGGCCGTTCACCACCGGCCCCGGGTACCCGATGGTGACAACGTCGTAGCCCCAGCCGGCGGTAACCTGCTTCACTTCCTGCGCCATCCGCTCCGGGTTCATGTCCTGACCGGACCGTATCTTCGTGGACTCGTCCGGCGCGCCCGTGCCGACCTTGATGTACGTGCCCCCGACGTCGATGACGAGTACCTTCATGGCGGGGTGGCCTGCTCGTCCCGGATGGCTTCGTCGTGGACGGCGGACCTTCATGGCGCGGTAGCTTACCACCTGCAACAGGTGGTTCTGGAAGTTCCTGGGTGTAGCGAGTCGGCGCGCGCACCACCATCGAAGGGTCGTCTGGGGTCGGAACGGGGTCGATGAAGTCGGGTGACCGGCGTTGTCGCTCAGTGAAGCGGGAGTGGCGGGTGGAGGTTTGTGACGCTTTCCTTCCAAGCCAAGAACCGAACCGCGATGGGGGAGCGACGGATCGAAGTGGGTAGCCCAGTGGGTAGTCCAGCGGAACCGGATGTGTTGTAGGTGTGGTCGGCGCGGCCGGATTTGAACCGGCGACCCCCTGCGCCCCAGGCAAATAGCGGAAGGGCGTCAACGGCGGATCGATCCATTCGGGAGAATAGACAAGAAATAGACAAATCGACGCGCCACCCGGCGTGTGGCGCCGCTAAGTTGTTGAAGGATTGGTGGACCGCGGGGGGCTCGAACCCCCGACCTCCTGATTGCGAACCAGGCGCTCTCCCAGCTGAGCTAGCGGCCCACGGCAGGAACCGACATTGTAACGGCCCGGCGGGCGCGTTTCAACGCACGGGCGCCACGACGCTACGCGCGAACGGGGCCGCTCGCGAGCGTCTTCACCGCCGAGGCCACCGCGTCCGGATCGATCGGCTTGGCGACGTGCATGTCGTAGCCCGCGCCGAGGGCGTGGGCGCGGTCCTCGGCCCGCGCGAACGCGGTGAGGGCGAGGGCGGGCGTGCGCGACCCCGCGCCCGGCGAGAGGGCGCGCACCTTCGCGATGAGCGCGTAACCGTCCGTGCCCGGCATCCCCACGTCCGCGACGAGCACGTGCGGCCGGTCGCGGACCAGGAGGTCGAGCGCCTCCGCGGCCGATGACGCGAGAGACACGCGCGCCCCGTAGTGGGTGAGGATCTCCCTCAGGAGGTCGCGGGCGTCGGCCTCGTCGTCCACGGCCAATACCCACAAGCCGACGAGCGACCGATCCGGCGGAACGGAGGCCGCGGGGACGGCCACGGGCAACGAATCGGCGGGCGCCGGCGCCGGGACCGCCACCGCGTTCACCGGCAGCCGCACCGTGAAGACCGCGCCCGACGCGCCGTCGCCGCGATTGGCCGCCGACACCGTCCCCCCGTGCAGCTCGACGAGATGCCTCACGATGGCCAGGCCGAGGCCGAGACCGCCGTGCGCGCGCGAGGCCGAGGAATCGGCCTGCCAGAACCGCTCGAACACGCGCGGCAGCATTTCGGCGGGGATGCCGGGCCCGTCGTCGGCGACCACGATCTCCACGTGGGAGCCCACGCGGGCGACGCGCGCCTGTACTCGCCCGCCCCTCGGCGCGAACTTCACCGCGTTCGCGACGAGGTTCCAGACGACCTGCTGGAGGCGGTCGGGGTCGCCCATGAGCGGGCCCGCGTCCGGGTCGACCATCACCTGGAGCTGGATGCGCCGGTTCTCCGCCGCGGCGGAGACGGTCTCGATGGCCCCCTCGACGACGGTGGACAGCTCGACCGGGCGGACCTTGAGGGCCAGCTTGCCCGTGATGATCCGCGAGACGTCGAGCAGGTCCGAGACGAGCTGGTTCTGGGCCAGGGCGTTGCGATGGATGGTCGAGGCCGCCTTCTCCGTCGTGGCCGCGTCGCTCTTGTGCGTGAGCAGGATGTGGGCCCAGCCCACGATCGCGTTCAGTGGCGTCCGCAGCTCATGGGAGAGCGTGGCCAGGAAGTCGTCCTTCATGCGGTTCGCCTGCTCCGCGCGGCGGGCGCTCTCCGCCTGGGCCTGATAGGCCGTCGTGTAGGTCGCGTCGAGCGAGCGGAAGAAGCGGCGCAGGGCCAGGGTTGCGGCCACGCCGAGGAGGAGCGCGACCGCGCTTCCGGAGAGGAGGAGCACCTGGGTCGAGCGGTCGGCGCGGCGGCGTCTCTCGTCCAGGAGGCGCCCCTCCTCGTCGTGGATCGCGCGCAGGGTCTGCCGCATGCCGTCCATCTCCGACTTCCCGCGCGCCATCTCGTCGCGGAACTCGGGCTCGATGGTCGACGGCGGCGGATGGGTGATCACTTCCTCCGCGGAGCGGGCCCACTCCCGGTAGCTGCGGCGGAGGCTCTCCAGGTGTGCGGCTTCTTCCGGGTGCTCCTTCACCATCCGCTCCAGCTCTTCGAAGGCGGAAGGCAGATCCGCGCCGGCGGTGGTGTAGGGCTCGAGGAAGCGCGGATCGCGGGTCAGCAGGAAGGCGCGGACGCCCGTCTCGCGGTCGATGAGGAGCTTGTTCGTGCGCCAGGTGGTGGCGATGATGTCCGCGCTGTGGACGACCTCGCGGTTGTAGGCGGCGATGAGACGCGCCTGCCAGGCCAGCAGTCCCCAGAGGACGGCAATGGCCACGGCCGGGATGAGTGCCGCCAGCACAGCGGTGCGGCGGAGCCTGGGGAGAGGGAGATCCTGGGTCAGAGATTCCAGCTTAACCCAAGGCTGGTTATGCTACCGGCCCGCGACGAGCGATCACCGGCCGCGGCGGAGGTGCTCATGCGTGCGATCTCCCGTGTCGGGCTGGCCAGCGCGCTCTGGCTCGGGGCGGCCGCTCTGCAGGCCGCTCCCGCGGCCGATCCTCCGGCCGGCAACGTGGGCCCCCGCGTGGACGCGCTCTTCGCCGCCTACACCCCGGACACCCCGGGCTGCGCGGTTGGAGTCAGCAAGGACGGCAAGGAGATGCTGGCGCGCGCGTACGGCTCCGCCGACCTCGAGCACGGTGTCGCCAACGCCGCCGACACCGTCTTCGAAGCGGGCTCCGTGTCCAAGCAGTTCACGGCCGCCGCCATCCTTCTCCTCGCCCAGGCGGGGAAGCTCAAGCTCGACGATCCCGTGAGGGACTACGTGCCCGAGCTGCCCGATTACGGGGAGCCGGAAATCACGCTGCGGCACCTGCTGCACCACACGAGCGGCCTGCGCGACTGGGGCACCGTGACCTTTGCCGCGGGCTGGCCGCGAGGGTCGCGCGTGCACACGCACGCCCTCGTCCTCGACGTGCTCTCGCGCCAGAAGTCGCTCAACTTCCCGCCGGGCAGCGAATACAGCTACAGCAACTCCGGGTACAACCTTCTCGCCATCATCGTGGAGCGCGTGAGCGGCAAGACCTTCGCACAGTACACGCGGGACGTGATCTTCGAGCCCCTGGGCATGACCCACACCCAGTGGCGCGACGACTACACGCGTATCGTCAAGGGACGTGCCATCGCTTATGGCAAGCAGCCGGACGGCTTCCACCTGCAGATGCCGTTCGAGAACGTGCACGGCAACGGCGGCCTCCTGACCACGGTCGGCGACCTCCTGAAGTGGAACCGCAACTTCACGTCCGAGCGGGTGGGCGGCCGCGCCCTGATCACCGAGCTGCAGCGGCGGGGAAGGCTCAGCGACGGGCTGGAGATCTCGTACGCGCGTGGGCTCGTGGTCTCGCGCTACCGCAACCTGCCCGAGATCAGCCATTCCGGATCGACGGCGGGCTATCGGGCCTTCCTGACCCGCTTTCCCGATCAGGCGGTGTCGGTGGCGGTCCTCTGCAACGACGGCAACGCGGAGGCCAGCGACCTCGCCCACGGCGTGGCCGCGGTCGTTCTCGGTGATACGCTCGGCCCCGAAGTGAAACCGTCTCCCGCCGCCGTGTCCGCCGCCGTCCTCGAGCGATGGGCCGGTCTCTATCGCAACGTCCGTACGGCGGAACCCATGCGCGTGACGGTGGAGGGTGGCATCCTGAAAGCGGAAGGACGCGGCGCGCTCGTGCCGCAATCCGATTCCCTGTATGCGATCGGAGACGGCGCCGTGCGCGTGCAGTTCAAGGGCGATGGCGTGGGCCGGTCGTTCGACGTGATCGGGGCGGACGGAGACGTCACGCACTACGCCCCGGCCGTGCCCGTCACGCCTTCCGCGGCCGACCTCGCCAAATACGAGGGGACCTATCTGAGCGACGAGGCCGAGGTCACCTACACCGTCCGCGCGGAGAACGGCGCGCTCGTCGCCCTGCGGCGTCCGGATGCGCGCTTCACGCTGACCCCGTCGTACAAGGACGCGTTCACGAACGCGCAGCTTCCGCTCGTGCTCTTCCGGCGCGATCCGAAGACGGGGCAGGTCAACGCGATGAGCCTGGGTCTGGGCCGGGTGCGCGACCTGCGCTTGCAGCGTGTCCCATGAGAAGGCTGAAGGCCGTGGCTCCCTGGATCTTCGGCGCGATCGCGCTCTTCTACGTCGGATCGGCGGGCGTCGTCTTCGCCGTCATGCATCAGTCCAACACGGTGGCCGGGAAGGGCCTGTCGATGGTGCCCGGACCCGCCTTCATGGTCCTGCCCATGGAAACGATGTGGGTCACGGCCCGCCGGGGAAAGCTCGCCGTGGGCCAGGAGGCTCCCGACTTCGACCTCGCCATGCGGGACGGTTCCTCCCGTGTGCGACTGTCCTCGCTGCGCGGAGGCCGCCCCGTCGTCCTCATCTTCGGGAGCTACACCTGCCCGCCGTTCCGGCGCGAGATGCCCGAGGTCCGCAAGGTCTACGCGGACTACAAGGACCGCGCGGCCTTCTACTTCGTCTACATCGAGGAGGCCCACGCCCACGACGTGTGGCCGCTCGTGTCGAACGCGAAGGCGAACATCGTCTTCGGAACGGCCCGGGACGCGGGGGAGCGGGTCAGCGTCGCCGGCTTGTGCGAGAAGGAGCTGAAGGTCGAGTTCCCGATCCTCGTGGACGACATGCAGAACGACGTGGCCGACGCCTACACGGCCTGGCCGACGCGGATGTACGTCGTGGACGCGAACGGGAAGATCGCCTACAAGAGCCGGGTGGGGCCGTTCGGGTTCGAGGCGGCTCCTCTGCGCGAAGCGCTGGCGCGCCTGGCGCCGGCCCCGAAGAGTTCGACCTAGGAGCGGCTAGTGCCGGGGGCGGGATGAGCGAGGTCGTCCACGACCTCCTCGAACGTGTGGAGGCCGGTCCGCTTCACGATCCATTCCGCGGCCAGCACGGAGCCGAGCGCGAATCCACGACGCGTCCGCGCCCGGTGCTCGAGCAGGATCTCGTCGCCGCCGGAGTCGAAACCCACCGTGTGCTCGCCCACGATCCCGCCCGCGCGCACCGCGGAGACGTGGAACCGGTCGTCCGCGATCGCGCCTTCGAACGCGGTGACCGCCTTCTTGCGCGGTCCCGGCGCGGCTTCGAGGATCTTCGCCAGGGCCCGGGCCGTGCCCGACGGCGCGTCTTTCTTCTGGCGGTGGTGCTTCTCCAGGATGTAGGGATCGTAGTCGGGGAAGCGCGCGAAGAGCTGCGCCGCGTCCCGCACCACCTTGTAGAAGAGGTTCACGCCCAGCGAGAAGTTCGCGGCGTGGACGACCCCTCCCTTGGTCTCCGCGACCAGTTTCTTCAAGTCCGCGAGCTGCGCGTCCCAGCCGGTGGTCCCGATGACGTACCGGGCCCCTGCCTTCAGGGCGGCGGTGGCGTTCGTGATGACGGCGTCGGGCTGGGTGAAGTCGATGCCGACCGCGCAGCCGGCGGGGAACTCGGAGCCCTTCAGGGTCATCACCGGCTCGTGATGGCGGTCGCGCAGGACGGCGGCGACCTCGCGGCCCATCTTGCCATAGCCGACCACGGCCACCTTCACCGCCGGTCCTCGAAGAACTCGTGGTGCAGCAGGCGCACGGCGCGCTCGGCGTCGCCCTCCGCCACCACGAAGGAGAAGTTCACGTCCGAGGCCCCGAAGGAGATCATCACCACGTTCACCTCGCGCAGGGTCTGGAAGACGCGCGCGGCCAGGCCCGGGTGGCGGCTGAAGCCGCGGCCGACGACGCTCACGATCGCCATCTGACGCAGCACCTTGACCTCGCCCAGCCGTCCCAGCTCGTCCTCGACCGCGGGCACGGCGTCGGGGTCGTCCACGGTCAGCGAGATCGAGACCTCGGAAGTGGCGATGAGGTCCACCGGCGTGCGGTGGCGGTCGAACACCTCGAAGACCCGGGCCACGAACCCGTACGCCATCAGCATGCGGGGCTGGGCGATGAGGATGACCGCGATGCCCTTCTTGAAGGCGATCGCGCGCGGCTCGTGCTGCTCACCGCCCTCGAGGCGCCCCGCGATGAGCGTGCCCGGCGCCTCCGGACGCAGCGAGTTCAGGATGCGCACGGGGATCCCGCGCTCGACCGCGGGCTTGATCGTGGCCGGGTGCAGGACCTTCGCCCCGAAGTAGGCGAGCTCGGCCGCCTCGTCGAAGCTGACCTCCGGGATCACTTTCGCGTTGGGCACCAGGCGCGGATCGACCGTCATCATGCCGTCCACGTCCGTCCAGATCTGGATCTCTTCCGCGTCCAGGGCCGCGCCCAGCACCGCCGCCGACCAGTCGCTGCCGCCGCGGCCCAGCGTGGTGGCCACGCCCTTGCGCGTACTGCCGATGAAGCCGGGCAGGATGGGGACTTTGCGGTCGTCCACGAGAGGCTTGACCGTGCGCGCGGCCGCCGCCCGCGTCTCCTCCATGAGGGGCGCGGCGCGGCCGAAGGTCTCGTCGGTGACGATGATGCCGCGCGCGTCCACGCCCTGGGCGGCGATCCCCTCGCCGTCCAGGGCGGCGGCCACGATCTCGTAGGAAAGGCGCTCGCCGATGCCGGAGATCGCGTCCAGCGTGCGTGCGGTCAGCTCGGCCAGGTGGTAGACGCCGGTGTAGAGGGCGCGCAGCTCGGTGATGGTCCCGTCCAGGTGGGCGAGGAGGCGGTCCTGGGACGGGCCGCGCGGCACCAGCTCGTTGATGGCGCCGTGGTGGCGCTCGAGGATCTCGAAGACGACGTTCTCGTAATCGGAATCGCGGGCCAGGGCCAGGTTGGCCCCGCGCACGAGGAGGTCGGTCACCTTCGAGAACGCGGACACGACGACCACCGGACGGCGCGCCGACCGCTCGCGCACGCGCTCGGCCAGCGCGCGGATGCGCTCGGGGGACCCGACGGAGGTCCCCCCGAACTTCATGACGATCACGGCAGCAGGTCGCGGGCCTGCAGCAGCTCCGCGTTGAGGATGGCGGCTCCGGCGGCGCCGCGGATCGTGTTGTGGACCAGGACCTCCAGCTTGAGGTCGAACAGCTTGTCCGCACGCACGCGGCCCACGCTCACCGCCATCCCGCCCTCGAGGTCACGGTCGAGACGGGGCTGCGGACGGTTCTCCTGGGGCAGCACGTGGATGGGGCGCCGGGGCGCGGTGGGGAGCTTGCGCTCCTGCGGCTCCCCGCGGAAGGAGGCGATCGCCTCCACCGCCTGCTCGGCGGTGGCCTTGGACTTGAGCCGCACGAACACCGCCATCGTGTGCCCGTCCGTCACCGCCACGCGGTGCACGGAGGCGGAGATGCGGAAGGGCGCGTGGGCGAAGGCGCCGCTCGCGAAGGTTCCGAGGATCCGCAGCGGCTCCGTCTCGATCTTCTCCTCCTCGCCGCCGCCGATGTACGGGATCACGTTGTCCGCGATGTCCATCGACGCCACGCCGGGATAGCCCGCGCCGGAGAGGGCCTGCAGGGTGGCCACCGCGACCTCGGTGATCCCGAACGACCGCTGCAGGGGGGCGAGGGCCATGGCCAGGCCCACCACGCTGCAGTTCGGGTTCGTCACGATGTACCCGCCGCCCGTGCGCTTCCTCTGTACGGCCAGCGCGTCGAGGTGGTCGGCGTTGACCTCCGGGATGAGGAGGGGCACGTCCGGGTCCATGCGGTGGTTGCGCGAGTTCGAGACGATCGCGTGTCCCTTGTTCGCGAGCGCCGTCTCCACCTCGCCCGCCACCGAGGAGTCGAGCCCGGAGAACAGGATCTTGGACTCGAACTTCTCGTCGCAGGTCTTGACCACGCGTCCGGCCGCCGCCTCCGGGAGGGGCGTGCCCAGGCGCCACGTGCACGCGTCCTTGTACGCCTTGCCCGCGGAACGATCCGACGCCGCCAGCTCCTTGACCTCGAACCAGGGGTGATCGGCGAGGAGCTGCACGAAGCGCTGTCCGACCGCGCCCGTGGCGCCGAGCACGCCCACTGCCACCTTAGTCATCCCGTCATTCTAAGCGACGGGGGCAGTAGAATCCCCGCCGGAGGCGTGTCATGGAGCTGGTGGACCGCAAGGCGCTCGAGGAGAGGGAAGACCGGTTTCTCGCTCCCTACGGCATGCGCAGCGCCAAGAGCCGGGGCCGGCGGCACGTGGAGCCGGACGACCCCAACCGCACGACCTACCAGCGCGATCGGGACCGCGTCATCCACAGCTCGTCCTTCCGCCGCCTGGAGTACAAGACGCAGGTCTTCGTGAACCACGAGGGGGACAACTACCGGACGCGCCTCACCCACAGCCTGGAGGGCGCGCAGATCGGGCGCAGCGTGGCCCGCAGCCTCGCCCTCAACGAGGACCTCACGGAAACCCTCGTCCTGGGCCACGACCTCGGGCACACGCCGTTCGGCCATTCCGGGGAGAAGGTCATGGCCGAGCTGATGGCCGATCACGGCGGGTTCGAGCACAACCGCCAGACCCTGCGCATCCTGGAGGTCCTGGAGGAGCGCTATCCGAAGTTCCCGGGGCTGAACCTCAGTTGGGAGATCCGCGAGGGGATCATCAAGCACCAGCCGGACAGCGACGCGCGGGCGCCCGCGGAGTACGCGCCCGGGGAGGCGCCGACCCTGGAGGCGCAGCTCGTCGATTTCGTGGACGAGATCGCCTACAACAACCACGACATCGACGACGCGCTCTCGTCGGGGATGATCGCGGTCGACAAGATCCGCGGCGTGGAGCTGTTCCGCGAGTCGTACGAGGAAGTCCGGGCCGAGGGGATCCGCGGCGAACGCCTCATCCGCCACCAGACGGTGCGGCGCATCATCAGCCGCTGCACCAAGGACCTCGTGCTGACCACCCTCAAGACGGTGCGTGACTCGAACGTCGCTTCCGTCGAAGACGTGCGCAAGGCGGGGCGCCGGCTCGTCGGCTACTCGCCGGACATGGCGCGCCGCGTGAAGGAGCTGAAGGACTTCCTCTTCACGAACATGTACCGGAACTACCGCGTGGTGCGCATGGGCGACAAGGCGGGCCGCATCCTCCGCGACCTCTTCCTGTCCTACGTGGGGGAGCCGCTTCAGCTCCCGCCGCACTACCAGGAGCGGATCCCGCGCGATGGCATGCACCGCGTGGTGTGCGACTACATCGCGGGGATGACCGACCGCTTCGCGGTGGACGAGCACCGCAAGCTGTTCGATCCGATGGTGCGGGTCTAGCAACGGAAAATCGATCGGCCTGGGTTAGCAGTTAAAGAGGTTGCGGCCAGGTCGGTCGGCCATCTACGAACGCCGGCTACAAAAGCACTGTGCAAGCCCTGTGGAAATGGCAGCGCGATTCCTGTGCGCGCCGCGCGGATATCCTGCGGACGACTTGTCGAAACCATCGGCTTGCCTGTGCATCGGCTGTTGAAATCAGGCCTTCCGGCCCCGAAAGTCCGGCCTTTCAGGGGACGCTGCTGTGGATCCGTGTGCGGAAATCCTGTGGAAAAACGCCGTTGCGCCGTGGACGCCGCGTGCAAATCCTGTGGAGGCGAGGTGAAGGAGTCCCTAGGATGCCGGCGCGATCTCGAACATCCCGCGGATCTGCGCCACGTCCGACGTCGCCCCCAGCGCCACCATCAGCTTGATACGCGCCTTCGGCCCCGGCAGGTCCTGGCCGAAGATGACGCCGAGGTCGCGCAACATCTGGCCACCGCCTTCGTAGCCGTAAGCCGGGGCGACGCGACCCTCCGCGCAGCGTGATACGAGCACCACTGGCAGCTGCGCGGCGAGAGCCGCGCGCAGGCCGGGCAGGCAGGCGGGGGGGACGTTGCCCGCGCCCGTCGCCTCCACCACCAGGCCGCGCGCACCGCGGGCGAGGGACGCGCGCAGAAGCGCATCGTCGGTCCCGGCCGCCATCGTGTGGAGGTCGACGTCGGAAACGAGCCGGCGGGCGGGGATCGGATTCGCGCGGAAGGCCGGCCGCTGGAAGACGACCTGGCCGCGATCCAGGACGGCCAGGGGTCCGCGCGCGCTGCGAAAGGCGGCGAGGCTCTGCGTGTGCCACTTGGTGGCCTCGGCCGCGGCCAGGACCTGCTCGCCGACCGCGACCAGGACGCCGCGGGCGTGCGCATCGGGATGGACCGCCGTGCGCACCGCCGTCATCAGGTTGGCCGGGCCGTCCCAGCCCGGGTCCGACACCGTGCGCATGGCCCCGCAGAAGACGACGGGCTTCTCGCTCTCGAGGGTGAGGTCGAGGAGGAACGCCGTCTCCTCCAGCGTGTCCGTACCGTGGGTCAGGACGACGGCGTCCACGGCGGGATCGGCGAGCGCGTCGGCCACGTGCCCGCGCAGGCGCCACATCCAGTGGGGCGTGACGTGGGGGCCGGGCAGGCGCGCGTAGTCCTCCAGGGTGAGCCGCGCTTCCTTCCGCAGGCCGTGGACGCGCGCGACGATCTCCTCGCCGGACATCGCGGGCACGGCCGCGCCCGTGCCCGGATCCACGCGCATCGAGATCGTTCCGCCCGTGAAAAGGACGTGGACGTGCTGCCGCGCGGTCATCTGCCCTCGCTTCGCACGACGAGGGCGAGCGCGGCCAGGACGAGCACTCCGCCCGCGATGGTCAGGGCCCCGGGATTCTCGCCGAACACGGCATAGGCGAGGATCGACGCCGCGATGGGCTCGCCCAGGAGGAAGAGGCCCACCGTCGGCGCGGGAATGTGCCGCAGGGACCGGTTGACGAGGCCGTGGCCGATGACGGTCGGGACGACGGCGAGGGCCAGGAACAGCGCGAACGTGCGCGGTGGATAGCCGAAGACCGGGACGTGCGCGGTGGCGGCCAGGACGGCCAGGGTCGCCGCCGCCGTGGACCAGACGCCGAGGACGTACGCGGGCAGCGGCAGGGCGTCGCGCAGGCCGCGCCCGATCACGTGATACAGCGACATCGTCACCGCGCCCGCCACGGCCAGGGCATCGCCCTTGAGCGAGGCCGCGCCCCCGTCCCCCCAGTCTCCCGCGGCGATGAGGGCGGCTCCGGTGAGGGCCACCGCCATCGCGATCAGCACCGCCTTCGAGGCGCGCTCGCCCAGGAACCACCACGAGAAGAACAGGGTGAAGAGCGGAGCGGTGTTCACGAGGAGCACGGAAGCGGCGACGGAGGTGTAGGACAGGCTTGCGATCCAGGTCGCGAAGTGCACGCCCAGCGAGATGCCGGAGGCGAGGAGGACCAGGCGGCGCCGCGCCGGGAGGACGGGCCAGGCACGGACGAGCGAGGGGGCGGCGAAGGGCGCGACCACGGCCGAGGCCAGGAAGATGCGATTGAAGGCGACGGCCAGGGCCGGAGCCGCCGCGAGGCGAACGAAGATGCTGCCCACCGAGACGCAGAGGACGGCGAGGATGAGGAGTCCGTATCCACGCTCGGCGTTCACGCGGCGGGGACGCTCCCGCGCACCGCGCGCGCCGCCGCCGCCAGCGCTTCGTCGAGCAGGTCGAGACGGTCGCCCCCGCCCTGGGCCAGGTCGCCCTTGCCGCCGCCCCGCCCGCCCAGGCTGGTGACGGCCTGGCGCAGCAGGCCGGGGATGTCGCGACCCAGTCCCGCGCTCTGCGCGAACACGAGGTGCGCTTTGTCCGCGCGGCTGCCGAGCAGCGCGACGCAGGGCGCGACGGCGGTCAGCTTCTGGGCCAGGAGGCGAAGGTCGGCGGCGGGCCAGCCGTCGTAGGTCGCGACCACGACCGCGGGCCGCGCGGGCTGGCGGGCGAGCAGGCGATGGGCTTCGCCTTCGAGCGCGCGCTCCAGAAGCTGGTGCCGCTGCTTCTCGCCCTCCACGAGCGCATCCGCGGCGCGGCGTCCGGCGGCGGGGAGGTCCTCGATCGACGAGGAGAACACGGCGGCCAGGTCGCGCAGGAGGCCCGCGCGCAGGTGGAAGGCTTCGAGGGCCCGGTGTCCGCACACGAAGCGGACGCGGCTGCCGCCCTTGTGCCGCTCGTGGCCCAGGACCAGGACCAGGCCGACCTCGGACGTCGCGCGCGGATGAGTCCCGCCGCAGGCTTGCAGGTCGAAGCCTTCGGCCTCCACCAGGCGCACGGCGTCGCCCGCTTCGTCGGGCACGGTGACTCCGAGCGACGCGGCCTCCGCGCGGGAGACGACGCGCACGGTCACGGGCCTCCCCGCCCAGATGATCTCGTTCGCGCGGCGCTCCGCCGCGCGGACGGTGGGCTCGTCCACCTCGCGGTCGAGGTCGATCGTCGACTCCTCCGCGCCCAGGTGGAAGCTCACCGTGCGCGACGCGCTCGTCGCCTCGACGAACGCCCGCGAGAGGAGGTGCTGGCCGTGGTGCTGCTCGCGGTGGTCGCGCCGCCGCGCGGCGTCCACCTGCCCGCGTACGGTAGCGCCCTCGTCGAGAGGCCGGTCGAGGACGTGCAGGATGGCGTCGCCCGCATCGACGACGGCCAGGACGGAGGCGCCGCCCAGGACGCCGAGGTCCCAGGGCTGGCCCCCGCTCTCGGCGTAGAAGGCGGTGCGGTCGAGAACCACCGCGGGACGGCCTTCGTGCTCGCGCCGGCCCACGACGCGGGCCTCGAATTCGAGGAGATAGGGATCGTCGCGATAGAGGCGCTGGGTCATGGAGCGGGGCGCACTCATTCTACCCGCGGCCCGAGCGCGATCGAGACGGCGGCCCCTTACTTCGAGTGGCTGAGGCGGGAGAGGCGCTTGGCCATCGCCTTGTCGAGAGCGGCCAGGTCGACTTCCGGCGGAGCGGGCAGGGTCAGCTCCTCCAGCATCTCTTCTTCCGGCGCGTCTTCATACAGGTCGGCGGTGGCGGCGCGTCGCGGCACGTGGAAGGTGGCCCCACAGGCCGCGCACTGGCAGGGCTCGATGCCCAGCGCGCGCTTCCAGGGTGGAAGCGGCGTCCACGCGCGGCGCACCTCATTGCTGCCGCACTGCCCGCACTGGGCATCGCCGCCCCAGAAGGCGAGGCGAACCAGAGAGGACCACCGGGCCCACTTTGGTCCAGCGAGACGAATTCCGGCTTTTTCGGAAGAAGGGTACTGACTTGCCATGCTGCCACCAACCCAGGTCTGCTGCCGAGGAGCAGCCACCCAAGCGTAACCCTAGCACAAGGGGCGGGGCCGGGGGCAAGGGTTTTTTGAGGGGATCAGCGCGCGGCGGTGTCGCCCCAGAGCGGCGCCATGTTCTCCACGTACTTGAACCCCGTCCCGGTGTTGAACACGACGACGCTGTCGTCGGAGCTGAGGTGCCCGTTGGCCTTGAGCTTGCGCAGCGCGGCCACGCAGGCGCCGCCTTCCGGGGCCATGAAGATCCCCTCGTTGGCGGAGGCGTCCTTCACGCCCTGGATGATCTCGGCCTCGGAGACGCCGATGGCGGCGCCATGGCTCTCGCGCAGGGCGCGCAGGATGAGGAAATCACCGAGGGCCTTGGGGACCCGCAGCCCGTGGGCGAGCGTCTGGGCGTTCTCCCACATCGGGGCCGATTCGAGCCCCTCCGTGAAGGCCTTCACGATGGGCGCGCAGCCGTCGGCCTGGACCGCGTACATGCGTGGCCGGCCCGGCCCCAGGTAGCCCATCTGCTCCATCTCGTGGAAGGCCTTCCACATGCCGATGAGGCCGGTCCCCCCGCCGGTGGGGTAGAGGATGGCGTCGGGCAGCTTCCAGCCCATCTGCTCCGCCAGCTCGTACCCCATCGTCTTCTTTCCCTCCACGCGGTAGGGCTCCTTCAGGGTGGCGCACTCGTACCACCCGTTCTCTTTCGCCCGCTCCGCGCAGATCTTCCCGGCGTCGGTGATGAGCCCGTCCACCGTCTCCACTTCCGCCCCATACGCGCGCGTCTCCATGAGGAAGAGCTGCGCGATGTCCTTGGGCACGAACACGTGGGCCTTGAGCCCGCCCTTGGCCGCGTAGGCGGCGAGGGCGCTGCCCGCGTTGCCGGCGGAGGGCAGGCACACGTCCGTCGCCCCCAGCGCCTTGGCCATGGACACGGCCAGGGACAGGCCGCGCGCCTTGAAGGAGCCCGTGGGCTCGCCCGACTCGTCCTTGATGTAGAGGCGCGGGAGACCGATCGCGCTCCCCAGCCGGCGCGCGGTGAGGAGGGGCGTGAAACCCTCGCCCAGGCTCACGCGGTGGTCGGGGCTGTCGACGGGGAGGACGTCGTCGTAGCGCCAAAGGGTGGGCTCGCGCAGGGCCAGGTGGCCGGGGCGCATGTTCTTGGCCGCGCGCTCCAGGTCGTAGCGGGCGAACAGGGGAGCGCCGTCCACCGTGCAGACGGTCAGGATCTGCCCGGGTTCGTAGCGCTGGTTGCAGCGCGTGCAGTCGAGATGGGTGACGGGCACGAATCGATTATATGCGCGCGATGCGGCCCGATCGGGACCGACCGCAGAGCAAGGCGGCGTCGCGAAGCGGCGGCGCGTTGCGAGGGGGGTTTCAGGGGGGGACGCGCAGCGCCCATCGCGGATGGTGCGCAAGTGCCCCCCCTGACTTGATACGCCTACACCGCCATGATCTCCGTTTCCTTCTTCTTCACGATGCCGTCGATATCGGCGATGTGCTGGTCCGTCATCTTCTGGACGTCGGCCACCGCGCGCTTCTCGTCGTCTTCGCTCACCTCGTGGTCCTTCATCAGCTTCTTGAGGTGATCGTTGACGTCGCGGCGCACGTTGCGGATGGCCACCCGGCCCTCTTCCGCGTGCTTGTGCGCGTTCTTGACCAGCAGCTTGCGGCGCTCCTCGTTGAGCTGGGGGATCGGGATGCGGATGATCTTGCCGTCGTTCTGGGGGTTGAGATCGAGGTCGGACTGCCGTATCGCCTTCTCTATCGCGCCCAGGAGCTTCGCGTCCCAGGGCTGGACCTGGATCAGGGTGGGGTCCGGCGTGGACAGGTTGCCCACCTGGTTCAAGGGCGTGGGCGTGCCGTAGTAGTCCACGCGCACGTTGTCCAGCATGGAGAGGGACGCGCGGCCGGTGCGCATCGAGGCCAGCTCCTTGCGGACGGTCTCCACCGAGCTGTGCATCCGCTGCTTGGCGTCGGAGATGAGGTTGCTGATGGCCATATCGCGCTACTCCTTGACCATGGTGCCGACCTTCTCGCCGCGGACGATCCGCTTGAGCATGCCCTTCTGCCGGAGGTTGTAGACGACGATGGGCAGCTTGTTGTCCTTGCAGAGCGAGATGGCGGTGGCGTCCATGACCTTGAGGTCCTTCTTCAGGACGTCGAGGTAGGTGAGGCTGTCGAACTTCAGGGCTCCCGGGTTCTTGAGCGGGTCCGCATCGTAGATGCCGTCGACCTTGGTGCCCTTGAAGAGCACCTGGGCCTTGATCTCCATGGCGCGCAGGGCGGCCGCGGTGTCCGTGGAGAAGTAGGGGTTGCCGGTGCCTCCCGCGAAGATGACCACGCGCCCCTTCTCGAAGTGGCGGATGGCGCGGCGCCGGATGAACGGCTCCGCCACTTCGCGCATCTCGATGGCGGAGAGGACGCGCGTGATGACGCCCGCCCGCTCCAGCGCGTCCTGCAGGGCGATGGCGTTGATCACGGTGGCCAGCATCCCCATGTGGTCGGCGGAGGCGCGGTCCATGCCCGCGGCGGCGTCGGAAACGCCGCGGAAGAAGTTCCCTCCGCCCACGACCGCGCCCACCTGGGTGCCCAGGGCGTGGACGCCCTTGATCTCGGTGGCCAGGTAGTCGGTGAAGGAGCGGTCGATCCCGAACGGCTTCTCGCCCAGCAGCGCCTCGCCGGAGAGCTTGAGGAGGATTCGTTTGAAGGCGGGCTTCCTGCTGGCGGCCATGATGGATGTCTCCGTTTCCCTGACCCTGGATGTTACTCTGCCTGGCCGATCCGTCGCACGCGGCCTGCCCGGTGGCGCGACGCCGTGTTAACGTGCGCCCATGCAGAACCTCTCGCGCCGGTCGTTCCTGAAGTCTTCGGCGGTGGCCACGGTGGGACTGATGACGCCCGGCCTGCTGCGCGCGTCCGCGGTCCGGGCCGCGGAGGCCGGCCTGCTCGACCATCTCGGCGTCGCTCTCTACACCGTCCGCGATCAGATGCAGGCGGACGCGGCGGGCACGCTCAAGGCCATCGCGGACCTCGGCTACCGCTACGTCGAGACGGGCCTCCTGCCCGCGCTCGGTCCGGCCTTGAAGGCGGCGGGCCTGAAGCAGGCGAGCGCGTACGCGCCCACGTACCTCGTCACGGGCAATCGCAAGGCCTGGACGGGCGCGGGAGAGATGCTGCCCGAGAGCTATACCTGGAGCCAGGCCATCGACGAGGCCAAGGCGCAGGGCCTCGAGTACCTCGTCATCGTCTACCTCATGAAGGCCGAGCGCGGCGGGCTCGACGTGTACAAGGACCTGGCCGCGAGGCTGGCCAAGGCGGGGGAGGCGTGCCGGAAGGCCGGGCTCGGCCTCGCCTACCATCCGCACGCCTTCGAATACGAAATGATCGACGGCGTTCGCCCGATCGAGCTGCTGCTGAAGGAGACGCCGAAGGAAGCCCTCGGTCTCGAGCTCGACACGTTCTGGTCCAGCATCGCCGGGGTCGATCCCGTGAAGATGGTCCAGACCTACGCCGGCCGCGTGCCCCTCGTGCACCTCAAGGACAAGGCGAAGGGCACACCCGTGCAATACGACGAGGGCAAGGTGCCGCACGAGGCGTTCAAGGAGACCGGCCGCGGCGAGGTGGACTTCGGCGCCTTCCTGCCCGCGGCGGCCAAGGCGGGCGTGAAGTACTACTACGTCGAGCAGGACTACAGCGCCGGGAGCCCTCTCGACAGCTTGCGGACCAGCCGCCAGGCCCTGGCCGCGCTCGTGGGCGGCCGGAAGGGCTGAAGGAGCGGCTCCCCGCCGGCTGGCTCAGCCTTCGGGCTTGAGCCGGTGGTGGCGCAGGAAGTCCATGAAGCGCAGGTAGTCGCTCTCGGGAATTCCGAAGAGCGCGAGCAGCTTCTTGTAGCTCCCCTTCGAGCTGTCCAGCCCGCGGGCGACGATGTTGCGCACCTGCGTCCGGCTCAGCTCCCGGTCCATGTAGGGCTGGTGCACGACGTCCCAGAAGCAGCCGCGCTCCTCGATCATCTGGTCGAAACATCGGGTCTCGGGGTCGCACAGCGGCACCTTCCGCAACTGGCCCAGGCGGGCCGCCTCCTCCAGGGCGTCGAGGAAGTGGCGCGGCTCGATCGTTCCGTTGTCGCTGAGGCAGTAGCCGGTCTCCACGAGCGACTTGATCTCGCGCACGTTGCCCGGCCAGTCGTAGCGGCGGAGGATGTCGTCGGATTCGGTCGAGAACTGCTTCTCGCAGGCGTGGACTCCCCCCAGCCGGTGCAGGTAGTAGTCGCGGATCAGCTCCCAGTCGCGGCCGCGCTCGCGCACCGGAGGCACCTGGAGGTGCAGGCCGCGCAGGCGGTAATAGAGATCGGCGCGGAAGCGGCCGGCCTGCACGAGGGCGGGGATGTCGCCCGCGCCCGCGGCCACCACCCGCACCTGGACGCGCCGGGGGCGCGTCTCGCCCACGGGCACGATCTCTCCTTCGCCCAGCGCGCGCAGCAGCATGGCCTGGGCGGGCGCGGACAGCTCCGTGACTTCGTCCAGGAAGACCGTTCCCCCGTGGGCCGCCTCGAAGAGACCCACGTGATCGGTCATGGCCCCGGTGAAGCTTCCCTTCTTGTGGCCGAAGAGCTCGGAAGCGACGAGCTGCCCGTCGTGGTACTGCGCGCAGTTGACGCTGTGGAACGCGGCGCCGTCACGGCGCGACAGGAGGTAGAGAGCACGCGCGAACAGCTCCTTGCCCGTTCCCGTCTCGCCGGTGATGAGCACGGCGCTTTCGGAGTCCGCGAAACGGGCCAGCCGCTCGAGCACGGCCGTGAACTTGGGATGTGTTCCGACCAGCACCATCGCTTCTCCCCACCGCTTCTGGGAGCGGGAGTGGATGGTGCGGGCAAGCTCCGTCTGAACCTCGGGCCAAGCGTTCAGCATGATCGGTCCCTTGTGCCCCGCCTTGGCCACCGGGGGCGTGAAGCCGTCGTCTTCCTCCCACGAAGACAGCTTCGCCACAGAGGGAACCGGTCCCAATTGTTTGAACGGGGCGGGGATTGTGCGTCTCGCGTCTTCGCGGTGTCAAGAAAAATCCGCGGACGACGAAGATGTGCCTTTCGTCGCGCGCCGCGGGGTGCCGTGGAGGGGAGAAACACGGGAGAGGCCGGGAGATATCGGTGGCCCGGGTCAGCCCGTGGCGAGGACCGGCGAGGAGCGGCGGGCGAGGGAAGCGGCGGCTTCCTCCCGCGCCTCGTCGAGGAGAGAGGAGGCGCGCTCGGAAGCGAGCCCTTCGAGACCCACGCGGGAGAGGGCGGTGATGAGGAGGGCCTTGTCGGCGGCGGAGAAGGAGGGAGGCGGCGTGGGGCAGAGGCGCGCCAAGCTCTCCGCCGCCTCCTTGACCACCCGCGCGACCACGTGGAACGCGCCGTCGGACAACGGGGGCAGGCCGCGGTAGTTCTCCATGCGTCCGCCGGCGCGGTACGACGGGAACGCTTCCAGGCCCATGAACAGCAGGAAGACCGGTGCGTGGAACGCCCCCCTCGCCTCCAGGAGCCCCATGTAGTCCGCCACCAACTCGTCGAGGAGGGACTTCCGCATGGCGCCGAACGCCTGGCGCATGAAGTAGTGCGTGCACTCGTGCTCGAGGCGCAGGCGAATGGAGGCTTCCCTCCACTCCGCCTCCGCGAGGCCGACCTCGGCGGCCGAGGTGGCGCTGTAGGGTCCCGCGCTGAGCAGCATGAAGCGGTCCTGGTAGAGGTCCTTGCGGGGCACGATCTCGCGGAAGGCCTCCAGCCAGGCGCTCGGGCCGGCCAGGGGATGGCCCTCCTCCCAGCGGCGCCGCAACGCGCGCACCCGGTCCCAGTTGTTGTATCCCGCGATCATGCAGGCGCCCATGCTGGCGGGCACCGGGCACGGCTCGTTGCGGGCGGTGAGCGCCTGCACCAGCGCCTCGAAGTCCGTCCGCTCCTCGGCCAGCACGACCGGGACGCGTCCCGCGGGCGTCAGGTGGAGGAACACGCGCAGGCGGCCGGGAGCGGCGAGGCGGAGACCCGGTGTCTCCGGCCCCGGCTCGACGCCGCGGCGCGTGGCCGCCTGGTAGGTCGCGTTCTCGCTCGCTCCCTCCTCGATGGGGAAACGCAGCTGGATGAAGACGCGCGCGAGCACGCGCGCCGTCCCTTCCCGCCGCGCGCTCTCCGCGTATTCCTCCCAGGCCGCCACGTGCGGCGCGTCCGGCAGCGGGTAGTCGCGGTCCGGAAGCACGTCGGGGAGGGGACTGGCCGCGTAGGCCAGGAGCTCTTCCGCTTCGGACGCGCTCGCTCCGTGCCCGCGCCAGATGGCCCGCCGCGCGGCAAGGTCCAGGGGCGCCATCACGGCACCGCCGCCGCCGCCGTCAGCGTGGGAGCGGCCGCGGGCGGATCGAGCTCGGCCAGCAGCTCGAAGCGGCCCTTCCGGACCACGGACATGACCACCGGCTTGCGCAGCAGGTCTCCGTGCTCGTCGAAGGCGAACGTCGCGGTGACGCCCTTCCAGGGCGGGCCGCCGGAGAGCGCCTCCGCGATGTCGTCCGGAGCGAGGCTCTGGCTCCGCCGCATCGCGGCCGCCAGCAGCTGCACGCAGTCGTAGCCGAGGGCGGATCCCGCGTCGGGCGCGACCCCGAAGCGCTTGCGGAAGGAGGCATCGAAACGCGCCCGCTCCGGCCCCGGGGCGTCGGGATGGAAGAAGGACGCGACCATCACTCCTTCCGCGGCCGGTCCGGCCACGGCCATCAGCCCCGGCGAGCTCATGGCGTCCCCGCCGATGATGGGCACGGTGATGCCCAGGTGGCGGGCCTGGGCCACGAAGATCGCGGCCGAGGGGACCTCTCCCGCGAGCACGATCGCGTCCATGTCGGTCGTCTTCCACTCGAGCAGCGTCGACTCGAACGTGCGCTCGCTGGCCTGCTCGCTCGGGTCGTACGAGCTGCGCGCGCACACCGTCACCCCGACCTTGGCCGCGCGGGCCTCGAAGGCGTTGGCGACGTTGCGGCCATAGGTGCTGCGGATGTAGTAGATGGCCACCTTGCGCAGGCCGCGCTCGGCCGCGAAGCCGGCGAGCTGCCGGCCCACGGACTTGTCGGTGAAGGTGGCGCGGAACACGCGCTTGTAGCCACGCTCGGTGAGCTCGGGGTCGGTGGCGGTGGGCGCCACCAGGACCAGCCCCGCCTGGTCGTACACGTTCGCCGCCTGCACGGTGACGTAGGACTGGAGGTGGCCGACGACGGCAACGACGTGGGGGTCGGATGCGATCTGCTGGGCCACGAGGCTGCCCGCCTCGACGGACTCGCCGTCATCGTAGCGGGCGACGCGCAGGGGACGGCCCGCGATCCCGCCTCCCGCATTCACCTCCTCCAGCGCCAGTTGCAGCCCCTCGCCGTAGCGGATCTCCTTGCGAAGCTGCCAGGGCCAGGCGGCCGCGATCACCACGTCGCCCTTCCCCGTGCGCGCCTCCTCCGCACGCTGCCGCGCGGGCTCGCGCGGGCGCACGCACGCCACCGCGACGATCAGGGCCAGGCTCAAGAGCGCCGCCCGGCGCCCGGGCCCGTCGCCATCCCTCCGGTCTGCAGTGCTCATCTCCGCTCCTCCCGAAACGAGGACGGGGGTCCTCACGCGATCTGCCGCTTCGCCAGCTCGGCGAACGGCCCTTTCTGCTCCATCAGCTCCGCGTAGCTGCCCGTCTGCACGAGCCGGCCGCGCTCCAGGACGAAGATCCGGCTCGCGTTGATGATCGTGCTGAGCCGGTGCGCGACCACGACCCGGGTCGCGCGCAGGCTCTCCAGGCTCTTGCTGACGATGGCCTGCGTGCGGTTGTCGAGGGCGCTCGTGGCCTCGTCGAAGAGCAGGATGCGCGGCTTGTTCACGATCGCGCGGGCGATGAGCAGGCGCTGGCGCTGGCCGCCGGAGAGCGTCCCTCCGCCGTCGTTCACGACGGTGTGCATGCCCATGGGCATGGCCTCGATGTCCTCGGCCAGGCCGGCCATGCGCGCGGCCTCCCAGGCTTCCTCCAGGGTGGCCGCGACCGAGCCGACGATGTTCGTGAAGATGTCGCCGGAGAGGAGACGCCCGCTCTGGAGCACGACCCCGATCTGCCGGCGCACGGCCCGGATGTCGAGGCTCCCGACGTCCTGGCCGTCGTAGCTGACCGATCCCCCCTCCACCGTCTCGAAGCCGAGCAGGAGGCGCAGCAGCGTCGACTTGCCGGATCCCGAGGGTCCGACGAAGGCCACGAACTCGCCGGCCGGGATCTGGAAGGAGACGTCGCGCAGGACGAGCGGACCGTCCTGGTGGTAGCGGAACATCGCGTGCTGGACCTCGATATCGCCCGTCAGCACGCCCGGATCGACCTTGGCTGTTCCGACCTCGGGCACCGCCTCCAGGATGGGCTTGGCCTGCTCGTAGAGCGGGATCGTGTTGAGGCTGGCCAGGACGGCCAGGCAGGCGCCGAGGAGCGCGCTCGTGGAGGACGAGAACGCGGAGAGGAAGGCCAGGAAGTCCCCTGTCCCCAGCTCCCGACTCTCGGACATCAGCGGGAGGGCGATGGCGAAGACGACGAGGTAGGAGGCGACGGGCACCGCGGCGTTGAAGGCGGCGACCCAGTTCGCGATCCAGCGGGCCCGGTACTGGAGTGAGCGCTGCTCGCTGAAGCGGCGCACCCAGAGCGAGAAGGCCGCCACCTCCACTCCCGCCACGCGCACCTTGGCGATGCTGCTCAGGAGCTGGAGCACGGTCCCCGCCGCCTTCGACTGCAGCCGCATGGCCTCACGCTGCGGGCGGAGCTGCAGGACGCTGCCCAGGAGGGTGACGGCGATGACGATTCCGATGATGAGCGTCGCCCACAGGGCCATGGTCGGGCTGTACCAATACATGAGGCAGAAGTTGCCGAAGGCCATGACACTGCCCAGCAGCGCGCTCACCGTGGAGCCCGCGATCACCTGGCGCATGGAGTCGATGGACATGGCGCGCAGGGCCAGGTCGCCCGACGTGTAGGGGCGGAAGAACGAAAGAGGGAGGGAGAGCAGCCGATCCCAGACCGCCGCCTGCAGCGAAGAGCCCGCGCGGCCCTCGATGCGCAGGAGCGCGATGCTCTGGGCCAGGTTGAAGAGGGCAGTGACGGCGGCGCAGGCCATGAGGATGCAGGTGATCTGCAGGAGCCGCGAGCGCTGCGCGCCCGGGATCACGGTGTTGAACAGCATTCCCGTGGCCAGGGACGGCACCATGCCCAGCAGGCAGCAGCAGGCCGCGGAGAGGGCCACGACCCCGGCGTCTCGCTTGCAGTCGTGCAAGGCGAACCGCAGCACGTCCCCGACGGCGAGCGGCCGCTCCGGAAACGGCCGGTAGAAGCTGTGGGCGAAGCCATCGAGTGACTGGGCCACGGAAGCGTCCACGGGGACCTCGGTCCGCGTCTGGGGATCGCAGAGGATGTACGGCCCGCTCGCCTGGGGGCGGAGCAGGGCCACCGGACGTTTCTCCTCGCCGAGCAGGCACAGGAGGGGCCCGTTGTCGGCGCGCCACCATTCGTCGCGCAGCGCCACCTGGCGCGAATGGATGCGGGAGGCGCGCAAGATGGCGGCCAGGCGGTTGCGCGGGGTCGGCGCGCCCTGTCCGTGCGGATAGGGCTTGATGGGGAGGCCCAGGGCGCCGCCGACCAGGCGGCAGGCGGCGAAGAGGGGATCGCCGAGGTGGTCGGCGGTCGAGCCTTCTTCGACGGGGACCGCCGGCGCCGTGCGGCTCCCGGAGCTCATGGTGAGCGCGAGCCGTTCGCAGGCGTCGCGCAGCATGGCGTCGCGCACCGCGCCCTTCTCGCGCAAGCGGTCGCGGGAGGCTTCGATGGAGGCGCGTCCGCATCGGTCGGCATGGCGCAGGAGCAGCGCGTGCAGACGCGACAGGCCGGCCCACAAGTCCGCGGCCGACGCGAGCTCGCGCGTCTCCAGCACGGCGAGCCGGCTGGCCTCGGCCATCTGGAGCCAGCCGCGGCCGGAGAGCGGGACGATCCCTCCGCCGTTCACGCGCAGGTCCTCCCGTCCCAGCAGCAGCGAATGGCCTTCGAGATGCCGCACCCAGGCCGTGCCCGCCGCGGTCCGCGCGGCACTGCCCTGGCGCACGGGGACATCCGGGCCCGCCGGGAGGGGCACTGCGGCCGGCGGGATGGGCTCGCATCCGACCGCGGCGTAGACGGAATCGATCCAGCCCTCGGCCAGGGTGTAGAGGCCGCTGAGCTCCTCCGCGCCGGCGGGCTCGGGCGCGAGCACGCGCAGATGGGTGTGGGACGAGCCGACGGCGAGGAGACCCCACTGGTCCTCGTCCGGGCGCAGGCCGGCGCCGAGGAGCGCCTGTCCCGCGCCGACCTGCAGGAGGAACGCCCGCGCTCCGACCGGCTGCCCGCCGGCGACGCGGACGGCGAAGACGTTCACCTGCCCCGCGGCCACGATCCAGGACTCTCCCTCGCGGAGGAGGAAGGCCCGGTCCGCGCCCGCGTCGATCTCTCTTGTCGCGCTCATGGTTGCTGCTCCCGTCGCGGACCGCAGGTCATTCGGACGCGATGAGGCGGGCGTAGGCTCCGCCCGCCGCCGCCATCTGGACGTGCGTGCCCCGCTGCACGACCCGTCCCCGGTCCAGCACGATGATCTCGTCGCAGTCGCGTATGGTGCTGAGGCGGTGGGCCACGATCAGGCACGTGCAGCCTCGCCTCCGCAGGTTGTCGTCGATCGTCTTCTCGGTCGTCGGATCCAGCGCGCTCGTGGCCTCGTCGAGGACGAGGACGCGCGGGTTGAGGCTCAGTGCGCGCGCGATCTCCATGCGCTGGCGCTGGCCGCCGCTGAAGTTCCGCCCGCCCTCCTCCAGCGAGGCCCCGTAGCCGCCGGCTCGGTCCATGACGTCTTCGTGGATACAGGCGTCCCTGGCCGCGGCCACGAGGTCGGAGTCGGGGACGGTCTTGTCCCACATGGTCAGGTTGTCCCGGATCGTGCCCTCGAACATGCTGATGTCCTGGTCCACGACGGCGACGGAGGCGATGAGGACGGCGCGCGGGACCTCGGGGCGCGGGCGGCCGTCGAAGAGGATCTGGCCGCTCCAGGGCTCGTAGAGACCGGCGACGAGCTTGGCCACCGTGCTCTTGCCCGATCCGGAGCCCCCCACGAGCGCGATGCGGGCGCCCGGTTTGAGGGAGAGGTCGAAGTCGGAGATGAGCGGAGGCTCCAGCCGGCTGTAGCCGAAGCTCACACCCACCAGCTCGAGGTAGCCCTCGAGGCGCGGGCCGATGGTCACCGCGTCGGCCGCACCCGCCGCCGTCGCGCCCGCGCTCGCGGGCGCCGGCGGCGCGTCGTCCTGCGCGCCCGGATCACGCGCCGCCCGCAGCACGTCGTCCAGGCGGTTCATGTCGCCCTTGACCTCCTGCAGCTGGCCGCCGAGGGTGACCAGCTTGTTGACAGGGGACAGGAAGGCGAACATGAGTGACTGGAACGCCACCAGCATGCCCATGGTGAGGTGGCCGTCCATCACGCGCTGGCCTCCGATCCCGAGCACGAGCGCCGTGTTGAGGGCGAGCAGGAAGGGCGGGACGGCGGAGAGGAGCTGGGTCGTGAGCTGCAGCTCCTGGAACGCGTTCACCACCTTGGCCTGGTAGCCGGACCAGCGCGCGAAGAAGTCCGACTCCGAGCCGCTCGCCTTCAGGGTTTCGATCGTCTGCAGGCCCCCCATGGCCGTGCCCATGAGCTTCCCGCGGTCCTGGAGCATGCGCTGGCTCAGCACGACTCGTTTCGTCGACACGTAGCGCAGGGCGACCATGTTGAGGAGGCCGGTGAAGACGGAGAGGGCGGAGAGGACCACGTCGTACTGCAGCATCAGGAGCGCGTACATCGCGATGACCATGAGGTTCAGCGTGGTGGTGGCGAGGTCTCCCGACAGCAGCTTGGCGATCTTGTCGTTGATGGCGACGCGGTTCCCGATCTCGCCCGCGAAGCGTTGGGTGAAGAACTCGACGGGCAGGCGCAGCACGTGCCAGAAGAACTTGCTCGAGGTGCTGAGGGACAGCCGGCTCTCCAGGCGCAGCAGGTAGTGCTGCTGCAGGGCGACGAGGCCGAAGTTCACGACGGCGGTGAGCCCCATCAGGATCAGGAGCGGCCGCAGCCACGAGGCGAGGCCCTTCACCAGCACCTCGTCCACGAAGATCTTGCTGAAGGTGGGGGCGACGAGGCCGGGGATGAGGAGGGCGACGCCGGCCAGCACCGCGAACAGCACCGACGGCGCCATGCCGGCCAGCCTTCGCGAGAGCGGGCGCAGGAGGCCGGCCCGTTCGCCGCCCGCGCGGAAGTCTTCGCTGCGCTCGAAGACCATCGCCACGCCGGTGAAGGCCTGGTCGAACTCGGCCTCGGAGACGGTCTTGGGGCCGGAAGCGGGGTCGTTGAGGAAGACCTTGCCCGGGGCGAACCCTTCGACGACCAGGAAGTGGTTGAAGTTCCAGTGCACGATCATGGGGTGCGACATCTCGCGCAGCTCGGCCGGCTCCTTCTTGAAGCCGCGGGCGGCCAGCCCGTACTTGCGCGCCGCCTTGAGCAGGTTGCTGGCCTTGCTGCCGTCGCGGGAGACACCGCAGGCCAGGCGCAGCTCCTCGAGGGGCACGAACCGGCGGTGGTGGCCGAGCACGATGGCCAGGGCGGCCGCGCCGCATTCCACGGCCTCCATCTGGATGATGGGCGGGGTGCGCACCCGGCGCGTGCGCGCTCCCGGCCAGGCGGCCCATCGTCCGAGGCCCAGCCGGCGCGGCCAGGCGGCGACGCTCGTGCTCATGACCGTGCCCTCACAGGCCTGTGTATTCGCGCAGGAGTGGAACCACCAGCTCGATGGGCCGCCGGCTGGCCACGGTGACGTGGGCGACGGCGAGGGTGCCGCTCTGGATGCGCAGGGGCGGGCCTTGCGAGGAGGACCACTTGTACTTGCTCGCCGTGCTCGCATCCACCAGGAGGTCCGCGTGGACCTCGTAGGGGGCGTCGGAGCCGGCCAGCCCGGTGATGAGCTTGTCGTTCTTCAGCACCCGGCGCATGCCTCGTGAAGTGGCCGGGAAGTCGGAGACGTAGGTGACGCGGCCAAGCATCATCCCGAACTCCTCCTGCTTCACGGTGGAGGGGGCGATGAGAGTCGGCATTCCGACCTTGATCTGCTTGCCGTGGACGGAGGGCACGTAGATCACGGCCTCGAGGTCCTTCACCGTCCTCCCCATGAGGTCCAGGGTCAGTACGGGATCGCCTTTGGCCACGACCGCGCCCTGCTCGGTGAGGATCTCGAGGATCCGTCCCGTCTGCTGGGCGACGATCTCGGTGTTGGCCTTGATGTCGCGCTCCAGCTCGGCCACCGTGCGCTGCTGCTGGTCGAGCTTCATCTCGCCGGCCCGGACCTCCTCCTCGCGGCGGTTGCGGAGGTCCAGCTCCTTGACCGCGATCTGGGCGAGCTGGGAATGGCCGCCGGCGGCTCGCTGTTTCGCGTCGTCGAGCTGTTGGCGCGTGTTGAGGAGGGTCTGCTTCGTGAGCAGGCCCTCCTGCACCAGCTTCTCCTGGATCCCGATCTTCTCCTCGTACCATTTGCTGCTCTGGCCGGCCGCCGCAATGGCCTGCTCCGCGGTCAGGCGCTGCTGGGTGAGGAGCTCGGTCTGGAGGGCCACGTCCTTGCTGCCGTGGGCGATCGTCTCCGCCTGTTCGGCGCGCAGGGAGGCCAGGACGGCCTTGGCCTCGCGCAGCCGGTCGGAGAGCTCGGGCTGGGAGAGCCGGGCCACCACCTGCCCCTCCGTGACCTCGTCGCCGACGCTCACCGCCACATCGGAGATGCGTCCGCCCGAGAGCGTGATGACCTCGAACACGCCCCCGCTCTTCACGAGCATGCCCATGCCGGCGACGGTCTGGGGAAGGCTGCCGAAGACTCCCCAGGTCACGGCCGTGACCAGGATGGCGGTGAAGGAGCTGAGGATCAGCCAGCCCCGCGGATCGGTGACCTGCATGAGCTGGTCGAGCTGCTCCGGTGACGACAGGCGCTCGAGCGACACCTTGCGGAAGATGGTCGGGTTCACGCGGCACTCTCCTTGTCCCGGTCGAAGCCGGGCTGCATCGGCAAGGGGTGAAGACGGTGAGCGACGGTCATGGCGACTGCAGGGCCGTCAGGTCGACGGTAGCCGGCTCTCCTTCTCCCGTGATCAGCGTGCCCGTCTGGAAGCGCAGGGCCGCGATCGCGGCGGCATGGTTGCGGCGGCTCTGGATCTGGCCGAGCCGGGCGCTGGTGAGCGCGTCCTCGGCCTGGATCACGTCGAAGAGAGTGGCCACCCCGAGTTGGAACTTCCGCTGCTCCGCCTGGACGGTGGCTTCGAGGAGGCGCACGGCCTCCGCGGATTCGCGCACTCCGGCCCGCCCCCGGGCCAGCGCCTCCGATGCGACCACCACTCCGGATGCGATGTGCCGCCGGAGGTCGTCGCGCGCGAGCCGGCGCTGCTCGGAGAGCGCGGAGGTCTGCAGGAGCAGGCCCCGCGCGTAGGCGTTGGAAACGGGCAGCGTGTAGCGGAACTGGAAGGTCGCGTCCGGACGCGGCCCGCGGCGGTAGAGCGGCGAGAAGAAGTCGTTGAAGCCCAGGCCGGGCTCGGAGGAGCGATAACCGCCCGTCACCACGAGGTCGAGGCGCGGCCTGAGCTCGCTGTGCGCGGCATGGACCTGGGTCTGCGCGGACGCGACCCCTTCTTCGGCCGCGGCCAGGTCCGGGCGCCGGGCGAAGACATCGGGGAGGAGGTCGGCCGCGGAAGCAGCGCTCGCCGAGAGCGAGGGTTCGGGAAAGGCGGTCCCCGGCGGCGGCAGGGCGGGAAACTTCTCCGCCGGCCAGCCCACGGCGAGGCCGAGCTGCTGGCGGGCTTCCACCAGTCCCTGCTCGGCCGCGATGCGCGTCACCCGCTTGGCCGCCAGGTTGCCGAGGGTCTGCGTGAGATCCGTGGCCGTCCTCTCCTCGGCCTGGACCAGTACCCGCGTCTGGTCCGCGATGCGCTGGGCCCGCTCTTCCGACGAGCGGAGCACCTCGAGGCGTTGCTGCGCGGCCAGGTAGTCCCAGTAGGACACGACGGAAGAGAGGACGCTGGCCGCACGCGTGTGGCGGAGGGCGAGCCGGGTGGCTTCGTAGTCGTGGCCGGCGGCACGCTCCGCGGCCACCGTCGACGCGCCGCCGCGGTCACGCATCAGGGGCACGCCGACCGTGAGCGCCACCGAGCCCGCATTGCTCGTGGCGGAGCCGGGCAGGGTGGAGAAGCTGTTGCGCGCGAGGCCGACCTCGGGGGTGACGGTGATCCCGTTGCGGAACACGCGCTCCAGCGCGATCCGGTAGGAGACCTGCTTCTGGATGGCCTCGAGGCCCCGGAGGGGATCCGTGCCGTGCATGCGGCCCGCGCTGCCGTCGGAGACGAGGTACGTATCGAAGGCCGTGCCCGCGCTGGTCAGGACGCCGCGGGCCGCGTCCACCTGCTCCGTCGCGGCCTGGATGTCGGGATTGGAGCCCAGGGTCGCACTGACGACGTCCGCGAGGGTGAGGGCGTCCGGCCGCGGATCTTCGGCCTGCGCGGTGCCCATGCCGGCCGCGAGGAGGAGCGTGGCCGTGCGCAGGCGCAGAAGACGCCGCGGACGGCGGAAAGGAGACGGCCGGGGATCTGCTGCCCGCACGTTGGCCTCGCGGTGCCGCGCCGGTTAGAGCGTGGGCGGCTTCAGCGCGGGTTCCGCGGCATGAGACAGCGGGGTCGCCGGCACCGCCAGCTCCGGAGTGAGGCTCCACGCCCGCGTGAGCCCGCCCACCACGAACTCGAGTTCCGCCTCGGACAACTCGCCCGAGAGATCGGGCAGCGCCGCCGCCGCCGTCTGTCCCATGCCGATCACGTTCTCCATATCTCCTCCGCGACCCGCTCCCGGGGGGAGCGGCGGTCAATCGGGGCCAAGCTGTCTAGCGAAACCAGGTCGGCTCGGGTTGGTGGCCGCGTCCTCCGGATACGGCATCGAGGTCGCCTTCCGAGAGCTCGCCGTCCGGACGACGGAAGTCAGGCAGCACGATCAGCGCGTCCGTGCCCTCGTCCTTCTCCACGAACCGTACGTTGAAGGTGGCGGGGATGCTCACCCCGAAGCGCTCGAAGATTGCGCGTCGCGGGTCGACCAGGAGCTCGCGGCGGAACTCCCGGTCGACGGTCGCGCGCTCGAGCACGGCCTCCAGAGCCTGCTGCTCCTTGTTCGACATCGCCATCTCCGCACCTCCGTGACGCCAGGCCGCGGAGCAATCGGCGTGCCCGGGAGTGCGGCCGCCCCATCCCCCTGGAATGGGCGGGTTCCGCGCGAGGCCGTGTCCTCCGCCGGCCGGCGAGTCGAGCCGGGGCGCTATTCGATAGCGCGGGGCTGCCGCGGTGCGGGCGCGGAAGAGGCGGGAACGAAGGGCCGGGCACCCAGGAGCGTGGCGCCCCGCGCCGGATCCAGGCGCACGCAGAGGTAGGCCTTGAGGATCGTCTCCTCGTCCGGCGCGAGGGTGAGCTTCAAGTGGGCGACGCGCCGCCCTACCCGCGTCGGCCAGATGTCGTGGGGCAAAAGCTCGACCTCGCGGCCCGGCCACTGGAGGAGCGCATCGCGCGCTTCCGGCGCGCACCAGCCGCGCGCGACCACGTGATCGAGCAAGCCCGTCTCGCGGAGGCGTCCCTCCCACTGCACGTCGCGCGCGAACGGGCACTCCAGGCCGATACGCGGGGCGACCCGTGGTTGCAGGTCGACGTGGACGACCGACGCGGCGCTCGACCCGTCCGCCTTGGCGGCGGAGAGCGCGTCGAGCACGCCGCGGAGGTGCGCGCCCCGACCCGGCCACCCCACTTCCTCCAGGTAGGAGACCGTGTGCGCGCCGAGGCTCTGGGCGCAGAGGCGCACGGGAGCCGTGGCCACGCCCGGCGTGAGCCCGACATAGGGGACGTAGGCCGCGGACGGGAGTCGCTCGAAGCAGGCGCGGACGTTCTCTTCGAGGGCGAGGTCGAGCTCGCCTCCCATCAGGACGCGCAGGACCTCGAGCGCCAGCGGCCCGCGTGCCTCAGCGCTCGCCGGCGGAGAGAGCGGCGTGAAGTCCACGAACACGCGCGGGACGGGTGGCGGGCCCCCGACGGGCAGGTCGAGCTCCACCCAGATCGCCTCCACCTCCTGCTCCATCCGGGTTCCCGCCTCGCGCCAGGCCCGCGCGAAAGACGCGATCCGCGCCCAGGAGGAGTGCGAGGGGCCGTCGTCCTCGAAGCGCGACGGCAGATCCTCGAGGCGGCTTCTGGCCGCCGCGTCGACGCGGAAGATGAAGTCCACGCGCGGCGTGTCGTCCCGGAGCCGGCGCTCGAAGTAGAAGCAGCCGGTCAGGTCGGCGGGAAGGCGCCGCGCCACCGCTTGCGCGCGGGCCAGGGCGCCGGGCGGCGCGAGCGCGCCCGGGATCTTCGCTCCCACGCGCTCGATCGTCTGCGCCAGGTCCCACATCGATGGCCACCGATATAACACGCGTGTCCATCGCGGCCGGCGTCTATCGCTTAGAGCCAGGACTCTACGCGCGCGGCGGGCACACCCCTGCTCGTCCCGCGCGCGGCCGCGGAAACGCGGCCTTTCCCCGGCGCGCCCGGGCGGCGCCGGCACTGGCGAGCCTCTTGCACAGGGTCGCGCGCAACGAAACGCGCGATGTCGGTGGAGCGCAAACCGTCAATCTTGATCTGGAGGCATCGATGCCAAACATGTCGGCACAGGCACTTCGCACCGCGGTGGTGAACGCCGCGATCAGCGACGCGACGTTCCTCAAGGAGCTGGGCAAGGACGCGGCCAAGGCGATCGAGACCCGGTTCGGCGCCCAGACCGTGAAGGTGCAGGTCCACTTCGAGAAGGAGAACGAGCTCACGTTCCTCATCCCGCAGAAGACGGAGAAGCTGGAGCAGGCCATCCAGCGCGCGGTCACCGAGATCGGCGACCGCAGCCCGACGCGGGGCGAGTTCGACACCTTGATCATCAACCGCGCCTGGAGCGATCCCGCCTTCCTGGGCGAGCTCCGTCGCGACACCCGCACGGCCATCACCGCCGCGCTCCAGAAGTACGGGGCGAGCGTTCCCGAGGGCAGCTCCGTGCGGCTCTACGAAGAGCAGCCGGGCGAGTGCGTGATCGTCGTCCCGCGTCCGGTGGACGTGGGGGCCCAGCTCTCGGACGCGGAGCTCGAGGCGGTCGCGGGCGGCGAGCTGGCCGCCACCGCCGCCATCATCGTGGTGGGGGCCGTGGCCACGGTGATCGCAGACAAGATCATCAGCGTGGAGTGCTAGGCGCAGTGGCGGCGGCCGCCGGCCGCCGAGAGACGCGAGACCGCACGGCCGGCCCCGGGGTGCGCGCTGACAGGCGTGCGGCACGGGGCTGGCCTGGCGGGACGCGCCGACCCGAGGTGATTGCATGAGCGAGCAGCCGGTCGACATCGCGTTGGTGCGGATGCCGTACAGCGAGATCGGGCAGCCGTCGCTCGCCCTCGGCCTGCTCAAAGCCGGCTGCGACAAGATCGGGCTGCGGACGCGGAACGTGGCCGCGAACCTGTGGTACGCGGAGGACGTGGGCCCCGCCATCCACGACCTGATCTTCGAGGCCTATTCGACCACGCTCGTCGGGGAGTGGACGTTTTCGGGAGCGCTCTTCCCCGACTACCATCCCGACGACGAGGCCTACCTCCGCAAGGTGGTCGCCATCCTGTGCGTCTGCTCGAACGACGACTGGCGCTACCTGCACGACCGGTTCCCCTACCTGGACTACGTGACCCTCCTCCGCGAGCTCCGCCGCCGGGCGCCGCAGTTCGTGGAGAAGGTCGCGGACCGCGTCCTGGCCCTGGAGCCCCGGATCGTGGGCTGCACGTCGACCTTCCAGCAGCACTGTGCGTCCCTTTCCCTGCTGCGCGAGATCAAGCGGCGCCGGCCCGACATCATCACCATGATCGGAGGCGCGAACTGCGAAGGGGACATGGGCCGCGTGACCTTCGAGCAGTTCCCCTTCCTGGACTTCGTGGTCTCCGGGGAGGCGGACGCTTTCTTCGCGCCCATGTGCCGCCGGATCCTCGAGAGCGGCGTCGACTCCGTGGTGCCGCTCCTCCCGGCGGGAGTATGGGGGCCGCATCACCGCCGCGACCCCGCCTCCGTCGGCGCCGCCTGCCGTAGCCAGGTGGACGGCGCGCCCATCGCCCGCCTCGACGACATGAACGAGAGCCCGATCCCGAACTACGACGACTACTTCGCCGCCCTGGCCGAGGCGGAATGGCTGGGCAAGCACCTGCGCCCGGCCCTGCCCTTCCAGACCGCGCGCGGCTGCTGGTGGGGCGAGAAGACGCACTGCACGTTCTGCGGGATCAGCCGCACGGCGATGAAGTTCCGGGCCAAGAGCGGCGACAACGTGATGGACCAGATGGTGACCCTCCGCGACCGATACGGCATCAACAGCTTCCAGGGTACCGAATACATCTTCGACTACCGCTTCTTCGACAGCCTGCTGCCGCGGCTCAAGGAGCTGGGCAGCTACTTCCGCTTCGAGGTCAAGGCGAACCTGAAGGTGGAGCAGCTGCAGTCCTTCATCGACTCCGGCACCATCGAGGTCCAGCCGGGGGTGGAGAGCCTGAACGACGAGTGCCTGGGCCTCCTCAAGAAGGGGACGACGGCCTTCAAGAACGTGCTTCTCCTGCGGCGGGCGCGGCAGATCGGCCTGCTCGTCTACTGGAACCTGCTCCACACCATCCCGGGCGACCGCGACGAGTGGTACTGGGAGATGGGGGAGATCGTCCCGCTCCTCACGCACCTGCAGCCGCCGGCCGGGTTCGCCCAGATCCACTACGACCGGTTCAGCCCGTATTGGCGCAATCCCGAGCAGCACGGCCTCACGCTCAAGCCCGCCTTCGGCTACGAGATGGTCTACCCGTTCCCGCCCGAGGTCTTGAAGGACACTGCGTACTTCTTCGAGACGCCCCGCCAGAAGGCGGGCTTCCTCAAATACGAGCTGGAACGGCATCCCGGGCTGTACCACCTGATCGCCGAAGTGCAGAAATGGAAGACGGGATTCCACGCGCGCAAGTCGCGTCACACGCTCGTGTGCACCGACCACGGGGACCGCATCACTTTCGAAGACACGCGGGCGGTGGCGGTGGAGCCGCGGTTCCAGATCGAGGGCCTGGAAGCCGAGGTGTACCGCGCGACCGAAGACGGCATTACCCCGCTCAACCTGGCCCGGAGGTTCCTCGAGGACGGAACGAGGCGCTGGGCCGAGGGCGAGATCGAAGACGCCGTGCGGCGGCTCGTGGCGCGCAAGATCGTGGTGAGCCTGAGCGGCCGCCTGGTGGGGCTCGCCCTCGCCGATCCCGTCCCGCCCTACCTCGCGGACTCGATCGGGAAGGAGCGGGCCGAGCTCAATCCGATCTGGGGAAAGATGAACGCAGCCGTGTTGCTGGACGCCAAGCGCCCGAGCATCGCGCTGTCCTGCCTGCGGCGGCCACAGGACGAAGGGCTGTCCGGCTGGCTGGCCAGCGTCGGGCGCCGCTCGAACCCGTCGCGGGGCGAGCCAAATCCGGCCGGCGCCGCCTGAGGTGGGGGACGCAAGGGAACGGAAGGGAGAAGAGCCATGACTGGACGGCAGTGGACGCAGCTCGTGTTGGCCTGGACGGTGGGAGTGGTGGTGATGGTGGCGGGCAGCCGGGCGCTGGCGGCGGCCCTGGGCGTGCAGTGGCAGGGGACGTGGCACCTGGTGCCCGTCTTCCTGCTCGCCGCCGTGATCGCCACCGTGCTCTCCCGGCGCTGGCGGGGCGCGCACAAGGCCTGAGGCGGGAGTCGGTGAGCGACGTCGTCTTCGTGCAGATGCCGTTCGCAGCGGTCGAGCGGCCGTCGCTCGCTCTCGGCCTCCTGACCTCGACCCTGCGGGCGGCGGGCCTGTCCACGGAATCCCTCTACGCCAACATCGACTTCGCCGAGCGCATCGGGCTCCCCGCCTACATCGTGGTGCGGTCGTGCGCTCCCAACGCGCTCCTCGGCGAGTGGATCTTCGCGGGCAGCGCCTTCGGCGCGGCCGCGGGCGGACCCGAGGGCTTGAAGCATCTGGGTTGCCGCTTCGAGGTCCCCGACGAGTTCATCGAGCTCGTCGTCCGCGATCGGGGCCAGGCCGACCTGACCGCTCTCCTCTCCGACCTCCGCCGCCTGGCCGGGGAGGCGGTCGAGGAGGTGAGCCGGCGCATCGTGGACCTGCGGCCGAAGGTCGTGGCCTGCACTTCGATGTTCGACCAGCACGTGGCGTCGCTCGCGGTCCTGCAGCGTGTGAAGGCCCTCGACTCCAGGATCATCACCGTGCTCGGCGGTGCGAACTGCGCCGGTCCGATGGGGCGGGCCACGCACCTCTCCTTCCGCGCGGTCGACTTCACGGTGACCGGCGAGTTCGACCAGTTCGCCGCCGCGTTCTTCGCGGCGCTGATCGCCGCCGGGGGTGACCCCCGGCGAGTGGACGCCTTGCCCGCCAACGTGCTCGGGCCCGCCGACCGCGGTCGCTCTCTCTGGGAGGCGCCGCTGCCTCCGGCCGCCATCCTGGGCGACATGGACCGCGCCGCCATCCCCGACTACGACGACTACTTCGAGCAGCTCCACGGATCGCCGATCGGGCGTTACGTCCTGGCCAGCATCCCACTGGAGACGAGCCGCGGCTGCTGGTGGGGCGCCAAGCACCACTGCACGTTCTGCGGGCTCAACGCCGAAGGGATGTCCTTCCGGAGGAAGACGCCCGCGCGCGCCTTGCGCGAGATCCGGGACCTCACGTCGAGGTACGGCGTCTTTCGCTGGGCGGCCACGGACAACATCATCGACATGTCGTATTTCGACACGGTGTTGCCCGAGCTGGCCGCGGAGGACCGGAAATACACGTTCTTCTACGAGACGAAAGCGAACCTCAAGCGCGAGCACGTCCAGGCCCTGGCCGCGGCCGGCTGCGACTTCATCCAGCCGGGGCTGGAGAGCCTCCACGACGAGACGCTGAAGATCATGAACAAGGGGACGACGGCCTGCGGGAACATCCAGCTCCTCAAATATTGCCTGGAGTACGGGCTCACCCCCGACTGGAGCATCCTGTGCGGGTTCCCCGGCTCGGACCCCGAATGGGTGGCGCAGACCGCCGCCGATCTCCCTGCTCTCTTCCACCTCCCGCCCCCGGGCGGGACGGTCCCCATCCGCTTCGATCGCTTCAGCCCCTACCATCAACGTCCGGCCGACTACGGGTTGGAGCTGGAGCCGTTCCCCGCCTACAAGGTCGTCTATCCGCTGGACGATGCCGCGCTGGGAGAGCTCGCGTATTTCTTCCGTCCCGTCGGCGGACGGCCGCCCCGGGTCCTGGAGACGGCGCGCCTCGCGCGCGAGGTGACGGCGCGGTGGCGCGCGGAGTTCTGGAGCGAGCGCCGCGCACACCTCCTCATCGAGGACGACGACGGCCGTACGTTGCGGATCCGCGACACGCGCCCGGGCGCGGCGGCGGAGTGCCACGAGCTCAGGGGAGCCTCCGCGGTGGTGCTCCGCGCCCTGGAGTCGCCGGCCTCGCCGGCCGGCCTGGCGGCGCGCCTCGCGCGGGAAGGGGCGGACGGGCTCAGCGAGGCGGACTTGTCGCTGGCCCTGGGCGAGCTGGCCGCGCGCCGGCTCGTCTGGCGCTCCAGCTCGCAGTGCGTCGCCCTTCCGACGCGTCCCGCGCGCCGTCCGATGCCGCCCAAGGCGGAGGCCGCGGTGGGGAAGGTGGACATGGCGCGCTACCTGATCGAGAAGATGCGGTTCCGGCGCGCCTTCGCGTGAAACGATGCTGGAAGCGCTCCTCTCCCCGGTGTCCGTCGCAAGCTTTCTGGCCACCCACTTCGGGCAACGCTGCCTCCACACGACGGCGGCGGCCGAAGCCTTCCGCGCCCTTGCCGGAGTGCCCGCGTTGCGGAGCCCGCAGGCCCTGGCCGCGCTGCCGGCCAAGGGCCAGTGCTTCTCCTTCCGCCACGAGAACTGGCTCCCGCGGGTGAGCGAGCTGCCGCCGGCGGAGGCGCTCGCGGAATACGAGCAGGGCTGCAGCTTCTACCTCGGCAAGGTCGAGCAGGGAGTGCCTGAGCTCGCCGCCGCCTGCCACGGCATCGCCGACGCCGTCGGCGTCCCTCGTGTCTGCGTCAGCGCGCAGGCCTTCGCATCCCGGGCCGGTCACGGGCTCGACCTCCACTTCGACCACGACGACAACTTCAGCCTGCAGGTCTCGGGGCGGAAGGTATGGCGCACCGGACCGAACGACCTGGTCAAGGATCCGCTGAAGAGCAGCTTCTGGGGAGCGGCGTTGTTCCGCGAGATCGGGCTCTCCTCCGGCCAGGAGCCGCCGCTCCCGCGCCTCGAGACCTTCGAGGCGGGCCCGGGAGCGCTCGTATACGTGCCGCGCTCGTTCTGGCACACCACCCGCTGCCTGGAGGACTCCGTCTCCATCAGCTTCGCGGTGCGTCCACCGTATGCATTCCAGGTGGTGCTGGCCGCGGTGCAGCGGCGCCTGGCCGCGGAGCCGGTCGGGCGCGCGTTTGCGGTTGGCGTGACCAGGGGAGGCACGCTGAATCGCACGTTCACGGATGCGCTGCCCGCCCTCCTCGAGTCCATCCGGTCCCTCCGTCCCGAGGACTGTCAGAGGCTCGAGGCGACGCCCCCGCCCTTGAGCCGGCGGTCGATGCTGAGGGGATGTTTCCGTCCCGGACCCCGCGCCGTATGCGACGCGCAGAAGGATCCGCGCGTGCAGGTCGTGCTGGCGGATGGCCGCCTGGCCCCTCTCGTCGTCCCGCCGCGCTGGCAGTCCACGGTATGGAGCCTGCTCGACGAGGAGGTATTCGTCCTGGACGAGGGACTGGCCCGGCGGCACGGCTGGCCGGTGATGGAGCTCGAGCGGCTGGTGGACGAGATGGTGGGGAGGGAGATCCTTGAGCGGATCGCCTAGGGCGGCCACGTTCGATACAGGGAGGGGCGACGGCAAGACCGCGTGGCGGCGGGAGGCCGAGGCCTGGCTGCGGGAGGTGGTCGAGCGTCACGGCGGAGCCCCCGGCGGAGGCATCGAGTGGGTGCGCGAGAGCCCGTGGTCGCTGGTGCTCCGGATGCGGGCGCGCGAGGGCTTCGTCTATTTCAAGGCGTCGGGCGAAGCGGGGCGCCACGAGGCGGCCGTAATGGCCGAGCTCTCCCGGGTGTGGAGCGACCGCGTGCCCGCGCCCGTGGCCTGCGATGCGGCCCGCGGCTGGATGGTGCTCGCGGATCACGGACAAGCGCTGGCGGCGGGCCCCGGTGAAGGCAGCAGCCTCGAGCTGTGGCAGCGCCTCCTTCCTCTCTACGCGGAGATACAGGTCGCGTCCGCGGAGCGCGTCGAGGACTGGCGGCGCCTCGGAGTTCCGGACCGTGGGCTCGACGTCCTTGCGGACAGGATCGAAGACCTGCTCGGGGACGACGCGGCGATCGGCCTCGGCCGGCCGGGCGGGCTCGCCTCCGAGGAACGGACGCTGTTGCGGGCGCTCGTTCCCGAGCTCCGGCGGCGCTGCCGCGAGCTCGCCGCCATGCCCGCGTCCACGGCCCTGGACCACGGCGACCTGCACGCCGCGAACGTCCTCCGCCACGGTGAAGAGTACCGGTTCTTCGACTGGGGTGACGCCAGCCTGAGCCACCCCTTCGCGTCGCTGCTGCCCGTCTACGAGATGTTGGGCCTGAGCGCGGATTGCCGGCAGGGGTCGCGGGACGCCGCGCGACTGCGCGACGCCTACCTCGAGCCCTGGGGTGGTGTGGTGCCCGCGGCCTCACGCGGCGAGGTCGTCGCGACCGCGGTCTGGCTGGCCCATGCCGCGCGCGCCCTTGGCTGGCACCACGTCCTCCAGAGCGTGGACGCGGTGGCCCGGTGGAGATGGCGGCCCCTGATCGCGCGCTGGCTCCGCCTCTGGCTCACGCGAAGGCAGTTCCTCGTCCTGGACCCGGCCTCATGAATTCCCAGAGCGGTTCGGAACGAGGGCTCGGGCTCGAGGTGGGAGGCCGGACCGTGGCCCCGACGGGAGTGATCCACGTCGGCGGACACCACGGCGAAGAGGCCGATTACTACGGCGCGCACGGGGCGCGCACCGTGGCCTGGATCGAGGCGGAGCCCGACGCGTTCGAGGTCCTGCAGCGCCGCGTCGCCCACCTCCCGGGTCATTACTGCATCCAGGCGCTGGCCGCGGACCGCGACGACGAGGAGCGGGCGTTCTACCGCCACCGCTTCCCGGGTGGGCACAAACGTGGCTTCTGCTCGACCCTGCCCTGGGATCCGGGCGCGGTCGCCCGCGACCCGCTGCTGTCGCGGCTCGAGACGTTCGACGTGCGCGCCATGCGCTCGATCACGGTGGCGACCGCGCTGCGCGGGCGCGGCCTGGCCCCGGCGGACTTCCAGTACCTGTCCCTCAACGTGCAGGGGGCGGAGCTCCTGGTGCTACGCGGGATGGGCGAATACCTGGAGCCGATCCGGTGGATCTTCTGTGACGGAGAGCCGGAGGGTGCCTCGCGCTACGCGGGGGCGCCGACCACCACCGAGGTCAGGGAATGGCTGCGGCCGCGTGGCTTCCAGCCCATGGCCGCGGCCGCGAGCCGGCTGCAGTTCTTCTTCCGGGTGTCGGACGCGGCCGGCCCGCCCTGAGCGGCCGGCCCGCACCCGCAGTGTGGGAGCGTGTGCCATGGCGACGACGGAGATGCTGGCGACGGGACGCGTGACGACCGGGCCGCCGGTCACGGAAGGGACGACGACGACCGGGCTGTCGCTGCTGCTCGGCGAGTTCGACCGCGATCTGTTCTTCGCGCGCCACTGGGAGAGGCGCAGCCTGCACCTCCGGCACGGCGACGCCAGCCGCTTTGCCGACCTCGTGTCCCACGAGAGCTTCTTCGCGCGCGAGATCGGCCGCTGCCAGCACCTCAAGGCGAGCACCCGGGACGGGGACGGCTGGAACGTCGAGGTGCCCATCCGGCCCGAGCAGGCGGAGAAGCTCTTCCGCGCCGGCATGACCATCTGCGCGTCCGTGCTCGACGAGAAGGGCCCGGCCGGACGGCTCATCGACGCCTACCGGGCGGACGTCGTCACGGCAGCGCCCCCGCACGTCAACTGCTACTACTCGCCGGACGGTCGCGGCTACGGCCTGCACTTCGATACCCACCCCGTCTGGATCGTCCAGGTCGCGGGGCGCAAGCATTGGACGGTGAGCCACGAGCCCGCCGTCGTGAACCCGCCGTTCAACGTGATCTTCCCCCCCGGCCGCGAGCGCGTCGCGCTGCCCTGGATCACCCTCGATCGTCCCGACGTCGAAGATGCGGAGCGGTTCATGCACGTGGTGCTCGAGCCGGGCGATGTCCTCTACATCCCGGCCGGAGGCTGGCACGCGGCGCGCGCGGAAGGGCCCTCTCTCGCCCTCACGTTGGCCCTCGGCCGGATGGGGACCCTGGACTTGCTCGAGTTCCTGGTGAGCCAGACCGTGCACCGCCACCTGCGCGAGGTGACGAGCCGCCTCTCCCCCCTGCCCCGGGCGGCCGGCGACGGCCAGCACCGGCGCGACCTGAGGGTGCGCCTGGACGGGGACCTGGCGCGAGTCAAGGCTCTCGTGCAGCGCATCGATGCCGACGACCTGCTCGAGGTCTACGCTTCGCTGGCGGACAATCCCGAAGCGGTCCTCGCCAGCCGCCAGTTCGTGGCGGCCCGCGAGCAGGTGACGATGATGAAGTCGATCTACGCTCGCGCCCCGCAGCGCGGGGATGGCTAGGTCGGGGCGGTCTCGCACCACGGAGCCTGGCCGGACGTGACCGACTGCCGCGGGGTCACGCTCACGACGTGGCTGTTGGCGACGAGCAGGAAATCGGTCGTGTAGAGGAGCTCGCGGCCGGTCGCGTCGTACACCCTCGCGTCGGTGATGGCGATGAACCGCGTGCTGCTGTGGTTCATCTCGTCCTTGAGGCGCTTGCCGGGCTCGGCGTGAAGGCGGCCGACGATGAGCTGGTCGCCGACCCGGACGAGCGCCTCGATGCGATCGGTAGGGACGCGGAGCGGCCGGTGAGCTTCATCCACGGCCGCCATGATACCCGTCCCGCGCGCCCCTAGCCGGCGGGGACCGGAGCCGGAGCCGCCGTCGCCGTCTCCGTGCGCGCCTCGTCGCCGACCTTGAAGCGGGCGAACCGGCGCACCACGATGTTCTCCTTGATGAGCGCGATCTTCTCCTGGATCAGCTGCCCGACCGTCTTGTCGTTCTCGCGGATGAACGGCTGCTCGAGCAGGCACACCTCGGAGAGGTACTGCTTGAGCTTGCCCTCCGCGATCTTCTCCTGGACGTTGGCGGGCTTGCCCGCGGCCGCGGCCTGGGCCTTGTAGATCTCGCGCTCCTTGTCGAGCACGTTGCCCGGGACTTCCTCCTTGGTCACGTAGAGCGGATTCGAGGCCGCGATGTGCATCGCGATCTCCTTGACCAGCGTCTGGAAGTCGGGGGTCTTGGCCACGAAGTCCGTCTCGCAGTTCACCTCGACGAGGACACCGATCTTGGCCCCGGGATGGATGTAGTGCCCGACGATCCCTTCGCTCGTGGCCCGGCCCGCCTTCTTGGCGGCGCTGGCCAGGCCCTTCTTCCGAAGGATCTCCCTGGACTTCTCGACATCGCCGGCCGCTTCGACCAGCGCGCTCTTGCAGTCCATCATCCCTGCGCCCGTCTCCTCACGGAGCTTGCGCACCATTTCCGCTGAAATGTCTGCCATATGTTTTCCGTTTCTTCCTAAATGATCAGGGGGCCGCGGCGCAGCGGCCCCCTGGACGTCTGACGCCGCGGGCTCCCGCCTATGCCATCGGGACCGGCGTAGCCATCGGCCGCGTCTTGGGCCGCCGGCGCGCCGCGTCGTCTTCACCCTTGTCCGCGCCCTTGTCCGGAGCGGCTTCCGCCGCCCGCGACTCGCGGATGCCGCGCCCGGCCAGCACCGCGTCCGCGATGCGGCCGGCGAAGAGCTTGATCGCGCGCAGGGCGTCGTCGTTGCCCGGGATCACGTGGTCGACCTCGTCCGGATCGCAGTTCGTGTCCACGATGCCGATGACGGGGATCTTGAGCTTCCGCGCTTCCTGGACCGCGATCGACTCCTTGCGGGTGTCGATCACGAAGATGGCATCCGGGACGTTCTTCATGCCCTTGATGCCCTTCAGGTTCTTCTCGATCTTGATGCGTTCCTTCTCGAGCTGGGCCACTTCCTTCTTGGTCAGCCGCTCGTGCCGGCCGTCCGTGGACATGGACTCCAGCTCGCGGAGCCGGTCCAGGCTCTTGCGGATGGTCACGAAGTTCGTGAGCAGCCCGCCCAGCCAGCGCTCGTTCACGTAGGGCATGCCCGCACGCTGCGCCTCTTCCGCCACCGCCTCCTGGGCCTGCCGCTTGGTGCCGACGAAGAGGATCGTGCGGCCCTGCGCGGCCAGGTCCTGCGCGTACTGCAGCGCGTCCTGGAGCAGGCGGTGCGTCTTCTGCAGGTCGATGATGTAGATGCCGTTGCGCTCGCCGAAGATGAAGTCCTTCATCTTCGGGTTCCAGCGCTTCGTCTGGTGGCCGAAGTGGACGCCCGCCTCCAGCAGCTCCTTCATGGAGACCGTGGGGGCCCCACCTGCGCCTTGCGTCGGATTCACCGTCGTCGCCAAACCGTCCTCCTGGTCAGCCGGGGGTCACGTCGGGCCCATCGGCTTGCCGGCCTCCTCGCGGAGGCTCGAAATTGAAGAAGTTAACGCTTGCTGAACTGGAAGCGGCGCCGCGCGCCCTTCTGTCCGTACTTCTTGCGCTCCTTGATGCGGGCGTCCCGCGTGAGGAATCCCGCCTTCTTGAGGCGCTTGCGCAGCTCGAGGTTGAACTCGCAGAGCGCGCGCGAGATGCCGTGACGGATGGCCCCGGCCTGGGCGGCGGGGCCGCCCCCGGTCACGATGGCCAGCACGTCGAACTTCTCCGTCGTCTCCGTGATCGCGAAGGGCTGCTTCGTCACCATCTTCAACGCTTCGTGCCCGCCGAAGTAGTCGTCGAGAGCCTTGTCGTTGAGGTGGACCTCGCCCGTGCCCGCCCGCAGGCGCACGCGCGCGATGGCCGTCTTCCGCTTCCCGGTCGCGTAGTACTCGATGGGTGTGCTCAAACTCTCTCCTTACTTCAGCGTCACGGACTTGGGCTTCTGGGCCTGGTGCGGATGCACGTCACCCGCATAGACCTTCAGCTTGTGGAACATCGCGCGGCCGAGCTTGGTCTTCGGCAGCATCCCGCGCACGGCCTCTTCGATGATCCGCGTCGGATGCTTCTGCCGCACCTCTCCCGCCGTCTTCGACTTGAGGCCGCCGAGGTAGAGCGTGTGGTGCCGGTACATCTTGTCCGTCTCTTTGCGGCCGGTGAGATGGACCTTCGCGGCGTTGATCACGATGACGTGATCACCGGTGTCGAGGAACGGCGTGAACGTGGGCTTGTGCTTTCCCGTGAGGATGGAAGCGGCCCGCGTGGCCAGCTTTCCCAGCACCTTGTCTTTGGCGTCGATCACGAACCACTCGCGGTCGCGCTCGTCCACCTTCGGAATGTAGGTCGGCATCATGCTCCCAGGGGGCGCCGCTGCGCCCAACTCGCAAACCCCAATCCTAAGCCAGGGGCCGGCGGCGTGTCAAGGCATATCCTCTGGCGGCAGCGGGGGTTAGACCTTCAACGACGCGCGGCGGGGCGGCGGGCCTTCGTGCGACGGCGGGCAGCGCTGCCCGGCGCGCCCTTGGCCTTCGGGGGCTTGCCCAGGGCGAACGCCTGGCGGGACGGCCAGCGGCACAGGGCGAAGACCGGGCACTGGCCGCAGAGAGGCCGCCGCGCGTCGCAGATCTTGCGGCCGTGGAAGATGATGAGGTCGGTCGTGCGTGTCCACCGCTCCTTGGGGATGATGGCCATGAGCTGCCGCTCGACTTCGATGGGGTCGTCGCCGCGGGCGATGCCGAGGCGGTTCGAGACGCGCAGGACGTGCGTGTCCACCGCGATCCCCTCCGCGATGTCGTACACGTGCCCGAGCACGACGCTCGCCGTCTTGCGCCCCACGCCGGGCAGCTTGACCATCTCCGCCATCGACCGCGGCACCTCGCCTCCGTGGTCGGCCACGAGGGCGCGCGCGTTGCCGAGCAGGCTCTTCGTCTTGGCCCGATAGAAACCGGTCGAGCGGATGATCTCCTCCACGTCCTCCGGGCGCGCACCGGCGAGCGCCTTCGGGGTGGGGTAGCGCGCGAACAGGGTCGGGGTCACCATGTTGACGCGCTCGTCCGTGCACTGCGCGGAGAGGATGGTCGCCATGACCAGCTCGTACGGGTTCCTGTAATGCAGGGCGCAGGTCGCCTCCGGATGCGCCTGCTCCAGGATGTCGAGGATCTTGTTGGCGCGCTCCGCGAGGAGGGCGCGACGGGAGGCCACGGCCGATTCTAGCCTGCGCGTGTCAGCCGGGGCGGGCGAGTCCCGGCCGCAGCGGGAAGAGCGTGGACTGCGGGCGCGGACGCTGCAGGCGGGCCAGGCGCACGACGAGCGCGCGCACGCCCGCGACCGGCTCAAGGATGGCCGCGGCCAGGCCGGTGACGACGGCGCGCGCCGTCTCTTCGTCCTGCACTTCCGGCTCGACCGTTTCCGTGCGGCGCACCGGGCCGTCGAGGCGCCGCACTTCGACGGTGATGGCGCCGGCGCCGAGGCCGAACGGGCGCAGCCGGCGGCAGGCCCGGGAGGCGAGGCCGTCGAGGATCGCTTCCAGGCCCTCGCGATCCGTGCGCCGGTCGCGGAGGATGGCCTCTTCCTGGATCGCCGACGGCGGCGCCGTCAGTGCGACCGCTTCCTCTCCTTCGCCGCGCGCCGCCTGCTGGAGACGCTCGGCGACCGGCGTCCCCACGAGCGCCTCCAGTGCGACGGGGTCGGCGGAGTGCACGTCGCCGAGCGTCTGCAGCCCCGCCTTCTCGAGGGCGGCCTCGAGGTGGGGCGGAAGGTCGGGCAGGAAATGGAGGGGCTGGCGCGCGAGGAACGAAGCTTCGTATCCCGGGAGGACCACGAGCAGGCCGCGCGGGCGCGCCCAGGACGAGGCCACGCGGGCGGCGAGACGCGACGAGGCCAGCCCCAGCGACGCGTCGAGCCCGAGCCGGCGCTGGATGTCGTCCTTGATCGCCTCGGCGGCGCCGACCGGCGACGGGCCGTCCGAGCCCTCCGGAGTGAGATCGACGTACGCCTCGTCCGCGGACGGGCGCTCGACACGCCGGCTGGCCGCCTGCAGGATGGCGGTGACGTCTTCGCTGTAGCGCGCGTAGGTCTCGAGGTCGCCGGGCCGGAAGACGCCCTGCGGACAGGCCCGGCGGGCGGCGGCGATGGGCTGGCCCGCGCGGACGCCGAGGGCCCGCGCTTCCGAGGAGGCCGCGGCCACGACCCCGGAGCCGTCGGGCAGGGCGCCCACGATCACGGGGCGGCCGCGCAGCGTCGGATCGAGGCTCCGCTCGACCGAGACCAGGAACGGGTCGAGGTCGACGTGGAGGATCCGGCGTGTCCGCTCTTTCGCCTTCACATCTTCAGTGTAGGCAGAGGCGGCGCCCAACGAGGTCCGGGCCGAGGCTCAGTGCAGTGGCCCTTTCGGCGGCCCGAAAGACTCCTGGTAGAGCCGGAAGTTCTCCTGGAGAGCCGCGATCAGGCCCGGGATCATCTGGACCGGAACGACCATGCGCGCGCGGACGGGCGCCCGCACCAGGTGGGTGGATTGCGCCTCCTGGATCTCGCGCTCGCCGATCGGCAGCATCTCGCAGAACGTCAGGGTGAAGTCGAAGGGCGAGTTCTGGATCGAGCAGAAGTTGCTGTAGACCCGCGGGGTCGTATGGTCCTCGTCGGGCACGATGGTGAAGTTGACGGCTTTTTTCTCGTCGTTCATTCTGCTCGGCTCCTCATTGAGGCTGGGGGCCGCTCCGTCGCGGCCCCCAGACCCCCCGTCGCCTCGCCGAAGTGAATCCGGCTCGGCGCCGCGCCCGTGACAGCCGAGTCTATCCCGCGCTCAGTACTTCCGCAGGACGCCGATGACGACGCCGCGCACGCGCACGTCCTCTTCGTCCACGTAGATCGGCTTCATCGCGCTGTTGGCGGGCTGGAGGCGGATGGTGCCGCCGCTCTCGCGATAGAACTTCTTGAGGGTGGCGTTCTCGCCGCCGAGGAGCGCGATCACCATCTCCCCGTCGCGCGCGGTCTGGCGGTCCTCGACGATCACGTAGTCGCCGTCGCGGATCTGCTCTTCGATCATCGACTCGCCCTTGACCTGCAGGACGTAGGTGCGTCCCCGCCCGAGCATGTCCTCGGGGACGAAGATCGTCTCCGTGGACTCGATGGCTTCGATGGGGGTGCCGGCCGCGACGCGCCCGAGGAGAGGCACCTCGACCGCGCGCACCGTGACCTGGGACGGCACCAGCTCGAGCGCGCGGCTCCGGTTCCAGGCTCGCTTGACGAGCCCCTTCTCCTGCAGGTTCGTGAGGTGCTTGTGGACGGTGGCCAGCGAGCTCAGGCCGAAGTGGTGGCCGATTTCTTCGATGGTGGGGGCGTAGCCGTGCTCGCCGATGTATCCGCCCAGGTAATCGAGGATTTCCTTCTGGCGCCGGGTCAGGTGCATGCAGCCCTCCTACCCCCAGGCTAGGCGAAGATCAGGCGAAAGTCAATGCGGCCGCGGCTGGGAAGCCGGCCAGAGGCCCCCGCTCGGTGCGGGCTGGCGCGGAGGCGGGGGCGGAGGCTCGCGTCGAGGCGTCGGCGGCGGCGTGGGGGGCGGACGATGGCCATGGCCATGGCCATGGCCCTGACCCATTCCCGGCCGCGGTCGCGGCGGAACGTTCGGGAACGGATTGTAGGGACCCCCGACGAACGGGGCATACCCACCCCCATAGCCCCAGCCCAGCGGAATTCCGTCGCCCGTCTGTTCCGTCCCCATCTGCCGCGCATCCGCCTCCGCCGCATCCGCGCGCGCCGAAGCCTCGCGCGCCCGCGCCTCCGCCTCCCGTGCGCGTGCCTCGCCTTCGCGCGTGGCCATGCGCTCCTGGTCCGCCGCCGCGCGTTCCTCGAAGCGCATCTGGCGTTCCTGGGGCGTCATCCACGTCCCTTCGAACTCGACGAGGCCACGCGCCCGGTTCGCTTCCGCGCCGCTGAGCCAGCGGTCGGCCATGCGTACGTTGCCCAGGGCCAGGTTCGCGTCCGCGTTCATCGGATCCACGTCCAGGACGTGCTCGTACGCTTCCCGGGCCTGGGTGGCGAGGTTGCGCCGCTGGGCCCAGGCCGCCAGGGTCAGCCAGCCCGCGACGTCGCGCGAGGGTAGGGCCGCCGCCCGCGCGTGGTAGACGCCGAGGTCGGTCGTGCTGGAGACGATGCGGGCCACGTTCTTCATGGGCACGGTGACACGGCCAGGGCCGACCTCCATGACGACGGCATCCGCGCGTTGCTCGACCACCTCGCCCTTGATCTCGCCGCCACTCTTGAGGAAGACGGAGTCGGCGCCGGCGAGCGACGGTGCGAGAACCAGCAGCGAGACGGCCGCGATGCGGTTCATGAAAGCCTCCCAGCGCACTATCGGCCTTCTGTACCCCGAAATCAACACCCGCGAGGGCCCCGGCCTAGAATCGGCGCCGCATGCGCGCGCTTGTCCCGGAGATCGCGGGTTGGGCGGCGGGCACGCTCGCGCTGGCGATCGCGGCCGGCGGCGCCGCTTCGAGACCGGATGGGTACTTTCTGGGTCTTCCGCGACTCATTCCCGGCCTCGGCCTGGTCGTCGCGATGGCGGTCGTGTGGCTGATCGCCGGACGCGGCGCCGGTCGATGGTGGCTGGGGGCTGCGCCCCTCGTGCTGCTCGTGATCCTGGGCGCCCGCCTGCCGGGAATCGCACCCCTGGCCGGGCCGCCCATGGCCGTCTTGTGGATCGCGGGCGCCGTCCTCGCCCTCGCCGCCGCGCCGCCGCGCTGGGCCCCCGCCGCGTTCCTGCCCGTGGTCGCGCTCGTGTACGGCCTGGCCGCAGCACGCGTTCAGGTCCAGGTCGGACCGGAAGGGGACGAGCCGCACTACCTGATGGTCGCGGACAGCCTTCTCCACGACCACGATCTCTCGCTCGAGCAGGATTACGCGAAGGGGCGGTATCGCGCTTTCCATCCCGAGCCGCTCGCGCCGCACTACCGGGTGCGCGGTCGGGACGGAGCGATCTATTCGCTCCACGCCGTCGGCCTGTCCCTCCTCGTCCTTCCCGCGTACGCGGCCGCGAATTACGCGGGCGCGTCGTTCCTGATGGCCCTCTTCGGCGTCTGGCTCGCCTCCGAGGTGCGCACGCTGTTGCGCGCGTCGCTGGGCGAGGGCGCGGAGGGGGTGGCCTGGATCGTGGCCCTCAGCCCGCCTCTCGTGCACTACGCCGGGCTGGTGTTCACCGAGATCCCCGCCGCGTTGATCGTGGCCCTCTCCCTGCGACAGGCGCGGACGGCCGTCTCGACGCGGACCGCGCTCCTCACTGGCGCCGCCATCGCCTTCCTTCCCTGGCTCAACGTCCGGTATGCGATCCTCGCCGCGGCCCTCCTCGCGTTCGCGCTGGCGGCGCGTCCCCTGCGCCGTGCCGTCATCGCGTGGCTGGCTCCGTCCGTGGTTTCGGCGGCCGCGCTCGCCCTGTTCCATTTCCACCTGTACGGCTTCTTCGATCCGCGCCGCGTCTACGGGCGCCGGCCCGAGCTGTCGCTGGCCGGGCTTCCCACGGGATTGCCGGGACTCCTGTTCGACCAGGAGTTCGGCCTCCTCGTCTATGCGCCGGTGTTCGCGCTCGCGGTGCCGGGAACGATCGCGCTGTGGCGCCAGTCCCGGCGTCTCGCCGTCATCGCGGCCGTGCTCGTGCTCTCCGTGGTCTCGGTCGCGGGCGCGTGGCCCATGTGGCGCGGCGGGTTCAACCCACCCGCGCGTTTCCTCGTGCCCGTCGTCCCCGCCCTGGCCCTCGCGGTGGGGGCGCGCATGCGGCTGGGCATGCGCGTGGGAACAGCACTCCTGGTGGCATGGGGCCTATGGACGGGAGCGATCGGGACCTGGGACCGCGCGCTCGTCCATCGTGATCGCGACGGGACGGCGCCGCTCTGGCGCGCCGCGTCGGGGGCGGAGGAGTGGACCCGCCTCCTGCCCGGCTACGTCCTCGACGAATCGGAGGCGGATCGCGCGAGGCTGACGGTGGTGTGGGTGATCGCGCTGGCGGCGGCGGTAACGGCATGGCGGAAGGACAGAACGGCCACGCCCTCGGGCCTGGCCGCCGCCGGCCTCGGCCTGGTGGTGGCGGCGGGGATCGCGTCGCGCCTCTCGACCGCGCGCACCGAGGGACGCGATGCGGTGCGAGTGGTCGGCCGTCCCGCCCTGGGAGTTCCCGGATGGAGGCCACTGAAGAGGGCGCCCGCGGTTTGGGCCGCCGGCGCGCTCTCCTGGGGTCCCTCGTTCCAGCCGCATCGCGCTCCCGCGGGAGCGGTGATCGGGAGCCGCCTCCGGCTTCCTCCCGGCGACTACGCGATCGCGATCGGTGGGGAAGCCGTGCCCTCGGCTCTGCCGCCGCCCATGCTCGTCTGGGGATCGGACCAGGGCCCGGTCGGGATCACCTCGCTCTCCCTCTCCCCGGCCGGCCTCGCCGGCCGCTTCCGGGTGACCTGGCGCGACGCCACAACCCTCCGTCTCCAGTCGGGTGGGCCGTTCATCATCAAGCACATACGGCTCGAGCCGGCCTCAACCTTTTCCGCGCCGGACGGTCTAATCCCATGACAGAGGAGGGGGAGGACTGCCATGAGCGTTGACAGGGCGGGAAGCGCAGTGCCACAGTGACTTCGGTCGCTGCTCCCTTCCCAATCTTGGCCAACGACGAGGCCGGCCGCGTGAGCCGCTTCCGGCCGCGCGAAGAAGATCGGCTCGCCATCGAAGCCTGCCAGCGCGGGGAGCGTGAGGCCTTCGACGTCCTCGTCGAGCGCTATCAGCGCGACGTGTACCGCCTCTGCTACCGCTACGTGAACAACCACCACGACGCGAGCGATCTGACGCAGGATTCGTTCCTCAAGGCCTACCGGGCCATCGGGCGCTTCCGCGGCGACAGCGCGTTCTCGACCTGGCTGTACCGGATCGCCGTGAATACCTGCCTGAACTTCCGCGCCTCCCGCCATCGTCCGAGCGAGGAGCTCAAGGACGACGTCGTCGATGCGGGTCCGCGCGTGGACGATCGCATCGAGGACGACGAGCTGTCGCAGCAGGTGCGCGAGGCGGTGAGCCGACTGCCCGAGAAGCAGCGGGCGACGCTGATCCTGAAGATCTACAACGACCTCACCCACGAAGAGGTGGCCGCGATCCTGGGGTCTACCGTGGGCACGGTGAAGGCGAACCTGTTCCACGCCCTCGGCAACCTCCGCAAGGCGATGGCGGGCACGGCGCCGGGGGGCCGGCGCCTCGCGCCAGACGCGAAGAAGACGGGAGAGTCATGATGTGGACGCACCTGTCGGACGACGTGCTCATGGACATGGTCGAGGGCGTGGCCGGAGACAAGGCCGAGCGGCATGTCGCCGCCTGCGCGTCCTGTCGCGCGCGTGTGGAAGAGGCGCGGACGGCGCTGGGCTTCGTGGCCGCGGCCACGGTGCCCGAGCCCATCCCATCCTATTGGGACGTGATGCGCCGCCGCGTTGCGCAATCGTTGGTCGAGGCGCCGGCGGCCCGGTCGCGGCGGCCGCTCTGGGCCGCGGCGGCGGTGGCGGGAGCGGCGCTTTTCGCGGTCGTCGTGACCGGACCCGGGAAAGCGCCCGTTTCGCCGCGAGCGACTCCCGCCGCGTCCCTGCCCCCCTGGTCGCCGCTTCCGCCGAATGATGAGGATCCCGCGCTGCCGATCCTCGAGCTCGTGGTGGCCCCGACGGTGGCGGCGGCGACGCCGGCCGCCTTCTGCTCCGACGTCTCCGAATGCGTCGTGGGCCTGAGCGACGAGGAGAGCGGAGAGCTGGCGGACGCGCTGCGCGCCCAGCTGGCGGCGGGGAGGACCTTGTGATGGGCTTCTACGGCGTCGTGTTGGCGGCCTCTCTCCTGGGAGCGGGACCCGAACGTCCCCGGGACGAAGCCTTCAAGATGATCGACGCCTACATCGTGAGCAACCTCCAGGAGAGCCTCGACCTCACGGACGACCAGTTCGTGAAGGTGCTCCCGCTCGTCAAGCGGCTCCAGACCGACCGGCGGGCCGCGATCCAGCGGCGCCAGCAGGCGCTGATGGAGCTGCGACGCCTGCTCGCTTCGGGAGAAGCGACGGAGCCGCGGGTGGCGGAGCTCCTGCAGCAGGTCAAGAGCGCGGAAGCGGAGGAGCCGACGGTCCTGCGCCGGGACCGGGACGCGATCGACGGCGTGCTCAGTCCCCTTCAGCAGGCGAAGTTCCGCGTGCTCGAGGTCGAGGTCGAGCACAAGATCCGCGAGCTCATGGCGCAAATCCGCACGCAGCGGCGGAAGGAAGGACAGGGCCGGCCGCCGGCCCCGCGATAAACGCCCAGTAGCGACAGCCGAAAAGGTTATACTTCGTGTGATGCCCCGCACGAAGGTCCTGTCGGCGCCGCGACCGCGTGCCCTGGGCACGCGCGCGCGCCTCACGCCGGGCGCCCGCAAGAGCGCCCTGAAGCGGCGCACGGGCGATCGGCGAACGGAGACGGCGGAAGGGCGACGCACGGCTGCGCGTCCCCTGGCCGCGAAGAAGATCCCGGCGGTCAAGACGGTCGAGGCTCCGCCGGAGGTCTCCGCCTCCCTCAACGAAGAAGAGCAGATCGAGTCCGCGAAGTACCTCCAGCCCACGACGGCGCCGCGCGTCTTCGAGGAGGAGCGTTTCCTCTTCCCCGAGACCTACGGAGTCGACCGCGTGCGGCTCCTGGTCAAGGACCCCGAGTGGCTGTTCGCGTATTGGGACGTGAGCGCGTCGGCGGTCGACGCGCTGCGCCGCGAGTTGGGCGAGCGCGGCCTGGCCCTCACCCGTCTCACCCTGCGCATCACCGATCCCGGGCACGGAGGCACGTCGATCATCCTCCTCCCGTACGGCGCGCGCGCCTGGTACGTCCACGCGGACAAGGCCTCGCGCTCCTATCGCGCGCTGCTGGGCTGGACGCTGCCCTCCGGCGTGTTCCGGACCCTGGCCGAGAGCAACCTCGTTTCGACTCCGCGGACGGGGCCCTCGCCCGATGCCGCCCACCGGCGACTGCCCTACACCGCGCCCCTGGCCGAGATCCGGGTCGCCCTGGGCGCGGACGCGGAGAAGAACCCGGGACCCTGGAGCACCGAGCCCTTCGACGCCGATGCTCCGATCGGGAGCCGCCGCCGCCGAGGTGGAGCAAGCGACGCCTTCCGACCGCCGTCCGCCGGTAAACTGAACCGATAGACGTCGCTGGCCGGCCGCCCTCCGCGGGGGCCCCCCAACCCGAGAGGTCCATCATGCCCGTGGGCTACTGGTGCCCGGTGCTGCACGCCCACCTGCCGTACGTCCGCCATCCCGAATACCCGGAGTTTCTCGAGGAGGACTGGTTCTTCGAGGCGCTCACCGAGACCTACGTCCCTCTCGTCGACGTCCTGGACGGGCTCCTCGGCGACGGCGTGGACTATCGCCTCACCATGACGCTGTCGCCGCCCCTCGTCTCCATGATGACGGACGAGCTCCTGCTGGAGCGCTACCAGCGCTATCTCGAGCGGCTGATCACTCTGGCCGAGAAGGAAGTCGATCGCACCGCGCGCGAGGACTCCCGCTTCCACAACGTCGCGAAGTTCTACGTGTGGGAGTTCAACCGCATCCGCAGCGTCTTCGCCGACCGCTACTCCTCGGACATCCTCCGCGCATTCCGCAAGCACCGCGACGCGGGCAAGCTCGAGATCATCACCTGCGGCGCGACCCACGGCTTCTTCCCGCTCATGGACACGGTGCCCGAGGCCATCCGCGCTCAGGTGCAGGTGGCGGCCAACCACTACGCCCAGCACTTCGATCGGCGGCCCCAGGGCATCTGGCTGCCCGAGTGCGGCTATCTGCCCGGCCAGGAGCGGTTCGTCTCCGAGGCCGGCATCAAGTTCTCGTTCGTGGAGTCGCACGGCATCACGGATGCGCATCCGCGCCCGCGCTACGGCGTCACCGCGCCCATCCTCTCTCCGGGCGGCGTCGTGTTCTTCGGGCGCGACATGGAGTCTTCGCGCCAGGTCTGGAGCGCGGAGGCGGGATACCCGGGCGACTACGACTACCGGGAGTTCTACAAGGACATCGGCTGGGAGCTGCCGGCGGAGTACCTGGGCGACGTACTGCCGGACGGGATACGCAAGAACGTCGGCATCAAGTACTACCGCGTGACGGGGAAGGTCTCCCTCGGCGACAAGCAGCCTTACGTGCCGGAGTGGGCGCGGGGCAAGGCCGCGCAGCACGCCGGGCACTTCCTGGAGGGCCGCATCAACCAGATCCGGGGGGCGGCCGCGCACATGGACCAGCCGCCGATCGTGGTGAGCCCCTACGATGCGGAGCTCTTCGGGCACTGGTGGTTCGAGGGGCCGATGTTCCTCGACTACCTCTTCCGCAAGATGCACTTCGACCAGGAGGTCGTGAAGCCGATCACGCCGCCGCAGTTCCTGGAGATGTATCCCGACTGCGACGTCGTGCAGCCGCCGATGTGCACGTGGGGAGCGAAGGGATTCGCCGAGGTCTGGCTCAACCCGAGCAACGACTGGATCTATCCGCACCTCGAGATGGCGGCCGAGCGGATGGTCGAGCTGGCGCGTCGCTTCGAGAGCCCGAACGACCTGGAGCGGCGAGCCCTCAACCAGGCCGCGCGCGAGCTGCTCCTGGCCCAGGCGTCGGACTGGGCCTTCATCATGAAGACGGGCACGACCGTGGAGTACGCGAAGAAGCGCACCCGCGATCACGTGGCGCGTTTCACGTATCTATACCGGGCCCTCAAGCAGGAGGTCATGCTCGAGGAGCCGATCGTGAAGGACTTCGAGTTCCGGGACAACATCTTCCCGGATGTGGACTATCGGGTTTATCGCTGAAGTATTGAGTCAGGGGGGGCACTCACGCATGGAGAGATGGGCGTTCGCACTGTGCCCACCATCGGGAGGTGTGGGTACGACCCCTCCTGAAACCCCCCTCGCACGGCGCCGCCGCTGCGCAGCGATGGCCGCGATCTTGTTAAGTCAGGGGGGGCACTCACACATCGTTGGTTGGGTGTTCACGACCCCCCCTGAACCCCCCCTCGCACGGCGCCGCCGCTACGCGACGCCGCCGTGCTCTGCGGTCGGTTGATGGCTATTCGCAGGCCCGCGGTGGCCGGGACGTGGTACCCGGGTGATCGGGCCTCTCTCGTTTCGGAGGTCGAAGGGTACCTGGCAGAGGTCTCGCCGATGGATGTTCCCGGCAGGCTCGTCGCTCTGATCAGTCCGCATGCGGGGCTGCGCTACTCCGGCCCCGTGGCGGCCCACGCGTACGCGCGGTTGCGCGGGCTCCGCGATCTCACTGTCGTGCTCGTGGGCCCCTCACATCGTACCCACTTCGAGGGCGTGAGCGTCTACGCGCGCGGCGCCTTCGCGACTCCGCTGGGCGAGATCCCGATCGACGAGTCCCTCGCGCAGGCGCTCCTCGCCGCCGACGAGAGCCTGCTCGACGAGCCGTCGCCCCATCGGGGCGAGCACTCGCTCGAGATGCAGCTCCCGTTCCTCCAGCACCTGGTCACGGGCCTGCGTATCGTGCCGCTCCTCATGGGGAGCCAGGAGCGCCCGGAGGTCGATGCGCTCGTCGGCGCGCTCGGCCGGGCCCTGCGCGGCCGTGACGTCATGCTCGTGGCCTCCAGCGACCTCAGCCACTATCATCCGGCCGCGGTGGCGAACGCGCTCGACGCCAAGGTGGTGGCCGACGTGGCGCGGTTCGATCCGGAGGCGTTGATGGATCGGCTCGAGGCGCACCACGGCCATGCCTGCGGCGGGGGGCCCATGGTGGCCGTGCTGCGGGCGGCGCGCGAACGGGGCGCCACGCGGGCGACGATCCTGCGTTACGCGGACAGCGGTGACGCCGGCGACGGTGACAAGAGCCGCGTGGTCGGGTACCTGGCCGCGGCCCTGAGCGCGCCGGAGATCGCGTGAGCGCCGACGGGCTCTCGGCGGCCGCGCGCCGGCATCTGCTCGCGCTGGCTCGCCGCGCCATCGAGGGACAGCTCAGCGGCGAGCCGCTCGCGGAAGAGGATCTCGGCGAGCTGGGGGTCGAGCTGGAACGGCTCCGCGGCGCGTTCGTCACCTTGATCCGCCGGAAGGACGGAGAGCTGCGGGGATGCGTGGGAGTGCCGGAGCCGCGCTACCGCCTGGATCGCGCCGTCGCGGAGGCCGCCGTCGCCGCCGCCGTTCGCGACCGCCGGTTCCATCCCGTCGCGTTCTCCGAGCTGGCCGGCCTCAGCCTGCACGTCTCGGTCCTCGGCGAGCTGCGCCCGATCGCGCCAGACGCGATCGAGGTCGGTGTCCACGGCCTCGTCATTCGCGGCGGCGGTCGAAGCGGGCTGCTGCTGCCGCAGGTCGCGGCGGAGCGGGGCTGGGATCGCGAGAGGTTCCTCGACGAGACCTGCCGCAAGGCGGGTCTCCCGGCCGGCACGTGGCGGACGCCGCGCTGCGAGATCCTCGCGTTCACCGCGGTCGTGTTCGGCGAGGACGAAGCCGACGAAAGCTGAGGGGAGCGCCACCGACGTGGCCGCCCCCCTCGGTCCTTGCCGTTGCGGCTAGCTCAGAACCACGCGGGAGTACACGTGGCCCGGTAACTCGCCTCCCCGCGTCGCACGTGGCCCGACGAGATCATGATGTGGTACTGGTCGTTCCACTTGTTGTTGGTCTTGACCGCGATCTCGCCCCCGCCGTCCACGACGGCGCACAGGCCGGCGTTGCCCAGCTCCTGGACCACGCCGTTGTAGTACTGGTTGACCGCCTTGACGTAGTAGCCGCCGTCCCCGCGCTGGTTGTTGAGATCGAAGATCTGCGGGCTCTTGGCCACGACACGGTCGATCGCGTCGTTCACCTGCCTCAGGAAGTTCTCCCCCGAGCGGGGACAGCTGTGCTCGAGGCCGTCGCCCGATCCGGCCCCTACGCCACAGGCCACCCGCGCGTTGACGGGTGTGGGGGCAGGCACGGGTGTGGGAGTAGCGACCGCAGCCGGCGTGGGAGTGGGACTGGGAGTGGGCTCGGCAGGGGTGCCCTTCCCGCAACTCGCCGCCAGCAAGGCGAGAGCGAAAACGGCGGACGACCGGCGCAGCAGGGACAGGGACATTCGGAACCTCCTAGCCAAAGACACTCGATCTCGCGCCACGAATGCTTCCAGGCGCGCGCAGTTTAGGCCGGCCTGAGGCCTAGATAGGTCCGATTGGGTACCGCGGCGGTTTAGGTTTCTGGGACGCGGTCCGCGACTTCGCCTAGAGGCGCCAGCCCCCGGCTACGGCCAGGACCTGGCCCGTGAGGTAGTCGGCGGCGGGGGAGGCAAAGAAGAGGATGGCGCGCACGACGTCCTCGAGGCATCCCGGACGTCCCATCGGGGCGCGCTCTCCGAGGCGTGCGGCCGCCGCGAGCACGACCTCGTTGTCCGTGCCGTCTCCGTCCGTCAAGACGCCGGGACACACCACGTTGACGGTGACGCCGCAGCGTGCCTCCTCGAGGGCGAGCGCCTTCGAGAAGGCGATCACGCCCGCCTTGGCCGCGGAGAACGCGGCGACGTTGGGCAGGCCCTCCGTCCGCTCCGCGCCCACCGCGCCGACGTTGATGATGCGCCCCCAGTTGTTGCGCCGCATGTGGGGCAGGGCCAGCCGCGACATGTTGTAGACGGAGTCGAGGTTCGAGGCCATCATCGCCCGCCAGTCGCTGGGATCGACGTCGGCCACCGGCTTCCACCCGAAGGCGCCCACGGTGTTGACGAGGACGTCGAGGCGACCGAAGGCCTTCATGGTCTCGTCCACGAGGTCACCGGCTTCGCGGTAGTCGCTGACGTCGGCGCGGCAGACGAGCGCCTCCCCCCCGCCGCGCTGGATTTCCTCGCCCAGGGCCTCCGCGCGCTTGCGGTCGGCGCGGCAGTTGATGACGACGCGGGCGCGGCTCCCGGCGACGGCGCGCGCCAGCGACGCGCCCAGACCGTGTCCGCTGCCCGTGACGAGCACGACCTTGCCGCGCAGGCTTTCGGCGTCGGGTCGCATCGCGTCGGAACGGGTGGGGTCGGGACGGCTCATGGGGTTCGAAGTGCCGGGAGTCTACTGCCAGGCTCGTCGCCGCGCCACCGCCCGCGGAGGCACGAGTGACGGAGGTTACTTGCCGGTGACCCGCGCCATTTCCGTCGTGGTCGTGATGCCGCGGAAGACCTTCTCGATCGCGGCCTCGCGCAGCGTGCGCATCCCCTCTTCGCGCGCGGTCTTGTAGATGTCGATGGACGCGGCCTGGTGGCTGACGAGGCGCCGGAGCTTCTCCGACATCGGGAGCACCTCGAAGACGCCGATGCGGCCGCTGAAGCCGGTCTGACGGCAGTGCAGGCAGCCGCGGCCGCGCTTGAACTTGTAGCTCTTCAGCTTCTCGGGGTCCATCTTCAGGAGGACGGCTTCTTCCGCGGTCGGCTCGTACTCCTCGGTGCAGTGCGGGCAGATCTCGCGGACGAGACGCTGGGCCAGGATGCCGATCAGGGTCGTCGTGATCAGGAAGTGGGGAATGCCGAGGTCGAGAAGGCGCGTGATCGAGGAAGGTGCGTCGTTCGTGTGCAGGGTCGAGAGCACGAGGTGGCCGGTCAGGGCCGCCTGCACCGCGTGCTCCGCCGTCTCCGTGTCGCGGATCTCGCCCACCATGATGATGTCGGGGTCCTGCCGCAGCACCGTGCGCAGGGCGGAGGCGAAGGTCACGTCGATCGCCGTGCGGACCGCCACCTGGTTGAAGTCCTCGAACACCATCTCGATCGGGTCCTCGATGGTGACGATGTTCACCTCCGGCTTGGAGAGGTGCTTGAGCACGGAGTAGAGGGTGGTGGTCTTGCCGCTGCCCGTGGGCCCGGTGACGAGGATGATCCCGGTGGGCCGCGCGATGAAGTCGTGGAACTTCGGCACGTCGTGACCGCTCAGGCCCAGCTCGTCCACGCCTTTCAAGAGGATGTCCGGGTCGAAGATGCGCAGGACCGCCTTCTCGCCGAAGGCGGTGGGCATGGTCGAGACGCGCAGCTCGATCTCGCGCCCGCCCTGCTCGCGCTTGATGCGTCCGTCCTGCGGCCGCCGCTTCTCCGCGAGGTTCGCCCCCGAGAGCAGCTTGATGCGCGACACCACCGCCTGGTAGACGATCTTCGGGATGAGGTGGACGTCGTGCAGGATCCCGTCGATGCGCAGGCGGACCAGGGTGAGGTCGCGCTTGGGCTCGAAATGGATGTCCGAGGCGCGCTGCTCGAAGGCGTAGCTCAGGATGTGGTCCAGGGCCTTGACCACCGGCGCCGCCGCGGGGTCGAGCTCCTTCGACTCCCCGGACAGGTACTCCTGGTTGCCGAGGTCGACGTTCGAGATGCGGCCGGCGGTGAGCTGTTTCTCGGCCGTGGTCAGGCTGGCCTTGAGGTCGTAGAACCCGCGGTTGATCGTCTCCACGTCGGACCGCGTGGCCACCACGCGCTCCACTGCGAGGCCGGTCACCCGCGTGATGTCTTCGGTGGGGAAGGGCCGGAAGGGATCGTAGACGGCGACCGTGATCTTCTCCGTCGTCTTGCTGATGGCCACCAGCCCGTGCTTGCGCGCGAAGGGGCCGGCGATGCCCTTGGTGACGACGTCGAGGTCGAGGTCGAGCGGGTTGATCTTGACGTAGCTCAGGCCGGCGTGGGCGGCGATGGCCTGCGCGACCTGCACCTCGTTCGCGAACCCGAGCTGGGCGATCGCGTGCTCCGCCGTCTGGTTGGCGTTCATGCGCAACGCGCGGCGCACGCGCTCGGCCTGCTCGGCCGTCAGGACCTTGCGCGAGACGAGGATGGGAACGATGTCGACCGACGGCTCCACGGGAGCGGGAACGGGTGGCGCGGGCTTGCGAGTGGGCGGGGCACCCATCGCCAATACCTTACCCGAAAAGGCCGCCCGCGCGCGTCCGTTGACCCCTCTCGCGGCCGCGTGCTAGCGTCGCGAGCGAGCACATGGCCGCAAAGAAGATCACGTTCATCGGCGTGCCTCTGGACCTGGGCGCGGGCCGGCGCGGCGTGGACATGGGGCCGTCCGCCTTCCGGGTGGCGGAAATCCACTCCCGCGTGCGCTCGCTCGGTTACGAGGTGGCGGACCACGGGGACATCGGAGTCTTCATCCAGGAGACGCACGACCCCGGGGACCCGCACATGAAATACCTGAAGGAGATCCGCCACACCTGCGAAGCGGTGCGCGACGAGGTGGACCAGGTGCTGGGTGAGGGTTCGATGCCCGTCGTCCTCGGAGGCGACCACTCCATCGCGATGGGCACCATCGCGGGAGTCTCGCGGCACTACCGCAAGAAGGACGACCGCATCGGCCTCATCTGGTTCGACGCCCACGGCGACATGAACACGCCCGAGACCTCGCCCAGCGGCAACATCCACGGCATGCCCCTCGCCGTCGCCCTCGGCATCGGCGAGAAAAGCCTGGTCTCGCTGGCCGGCGACGAGGGGCCGATGGTGGAAGGCGCGCGGGCGGCCGTCGTCGGCCTGCGCGACGTCGATCCCGCAGAGAAGGAGAACATCCGCGAGTCTGGCATCGGCGCCTTCACCATGCGCGACATCGACGAGCGCGGCATGCGCGCCGTCATGGAAGAGGCGATCAAGCGCGCCACCGCGGGCACGGCGGGCCTGCACGTCAGCTTCGACCTCGACGGGATCGACCCCGACTACGCGCCCGGCGTGGGCACGGCCGCTCCCGGCGGCCTCAGCTATCGCGAGGCGCACCTCGCGATGGAGATGCTGTTCGACACGGGCAAGGTGCTCTCGGCCGAGTTCGTCGAGGTGAACCCGATCCTCGACCATCGGAACACGACGGCCAAGCTCGGAGTCGAGCTGCTGGCGTCGCTGCTGGGCAAGAAGATCTTGTGAAGTCAGGGGGGGCACTCACGCGCCATGCGCGATGGGCGTTCGCGGCCCCCCCTGAAACCCCCCTCGCGATGCGCCGCTGCTGCGCAGCGCCGCATCGCTCTGCGGTGCTCTCCCGGTATACGTGGGGGTTTCTGGCCGTAGCGCTCCTTCCCGTCCTCCTCGCGGCCGCACCTTCCCCTTCGCCCGAGCCGCCATTGACGCTGAGCCGCGCCCAGGCCCTCGAAGACCTGGCCTGGCTGCGCCGCTCGCTCGAATACGTCTACCCGAGCCTCTACAAGTACGACGACAAGGCGACCGTGGATGCGCGGTTCGAGGGAGTCGCGGCGGGCCGGGGGAAGCTCTACGTGCTGATGAACGGGGGCACGTTCTCGAGCGCCGCGGACGCGATTGCGGACATCCACCGGACGACGGACGCGGCCTTCATCGGCGAGGAATCCGGCGGTCTATATGAAGGTCCGACCGGCGGAGACAGCATCGTCGTGCAGCTGCCACACAGCGAGATCAGGGTCCGGATCTCGCCGAACATCCAGCTCGGCTACATGTATCGAAAACACCCCGTGGGACGCGGCGTGATGCCGACGCATCCAACCCGCTATTCCATCGAGGACGTCGTGGCCGGCCGGGACCTGGAAATGGAGCGGGCGACCGCGCTGGTCCGGGAAGAACGGCAGCGAAATCCTTCCCGCTAGCGCAGCCGCACGGACGACGCCTGCTCGTCCGCGCCTTCCAGGACCATCACGAGGTCGGAGCCGAAGCGGCCCACGCCGCGACAGTTGGCGATGACGAGCGGGGCCTCGCCCGCGTAGAGACGCGCGTCCAGGCCGTTGCGCTTGAGCCAGTCACCCGTACGTCCGCCCATGCTCTGGCTCAGCTCGCTCGACTCGATCGCGCGCCACTCGGAAACGACCCCGGTGAGCGGGCAGATCGTCTCGGAGCCGTTCTTGAAGTGGAACGAGAACCCCTGGGAAGGCGTGGGCGGGGTGCGCGAGGGCATCACGATGCGCGCGACCAGGCGTCCGTAGCGGTCGTCCGCGGCCCCCACGAGGAGGGGCTTGAGCGCGATCGCCGCGATCTCGGCCACCGCTCCCGTGTCCGCCTGGGCCGCGCTGGCCCGCATGCCGTCGAACTGGGAGGGCGCGCCGGCCGGGGCGGGGATCATGGCCGTTTCCGCCGCGTACGCGTAGTTGATGGGCAGGGCCAGACCGATCCCCTCGGCGTCCGTGCGCTTGAGGGTGATGATCCCGACGGCGCGCCCGCCGTCGTCGACGAGCGGGCCTCCGCTGTTGCCCGGGTTGATGCCGGCGTCGAGCTGGATGTAGGACACGCCCATGTAGGGACGGGAAGGGTTGCTCACCACACCTTCGTGGTACGTGAACTCCATTCCCTTGGGGCTGCCGGCGAGGACGACGCGGTCGCCGGCCTTCAAGCTGGCCGCGTCGCCGAGGGGAATCGGCTTCCCTTGCGCTCCGGTCACGCGGATGAGCGCGAGGTCCAGTCCCTCGTCCCGCCGGATGGTGTCACCGCGGACGGCCCCTCCGTTCTGGAGGACGACGGTGATCGGCTCGCCGGGAGGGCAAGCGACGTGGGCGTTCGTGAGGACGAGGTCCTCGGCTACGAAGAAACCGGCGCCCAGGCTGCGCGGGCAGCGGATCGCCACCGTGGACGCGAGCACGCCCGAGGCCAGCTCGCGTCCGCTGAGCGCCGCCTTCGTGACGCTGGCGGCCACCGGGACGCCGCTTCGCTCGACCGGAGCCGCGGCGGCCGCGGACACGGGGGGCGCGGCCGGCCGCTTCTTCGACCAGACGAGTCCCCCGACCGCGAGCACGACCACGGCCACCGTCACCGGAACCGCGAACCGCGTCAGCGAAGCCGAAGACGCACCCGCCCGCGACGAGAGATCCGCCTGGAGGCTGAATGGCGCCAGCACCTCGTCGACGCGCTGCGCGAACGCGCGCGTGGCCTGCCGGGCGAGCACTCCCGACGATTGCCCGAGCGAGGTCTGGAGCTCCGGAACCGGCCGTGCCGGCGGCCCCAGCGCGGCGACGGCGCGCGCCACCTGATACCGCTTGCGCCCGTCGGTGATGGGCGCGGTGAGCACGACGTCGACGAGGGCGGACGCCCGGCAGTGCGGGCACGTCGTGGCGGCCAGCGCCAGTGACTCTCCGCAGACCCCACAGGGCTCGCGATCGGGGACCATGGCGCCCTCCTCTTCTCGCCGCCGGAGCGGCGCAGCCCGCGCAGTATACGGGTCGCGCGTTGACCACCCGCTCGCCCGCAAGTAGCCTCGTGTCCGTGATCACACTCCGCCGCATTGCGGCCCTGACCCTGGCGGCGCTGGCCTCTTCGTCGGCGTCCCGAGTGGCCGCCGAGCCCCTGGGGCGCGTCCGTGCCCTCAAGATCCAGATCCTCTCCACGATGCTCGCGGACGACGGCATCGGGGAATGGGGGTTCGGCGCGATCGTCGAGGTGGACGGCCAGCGGATCCTGTTCGACACGGGGGCCCGGCCGACCACGGTCCTCGAGAACGCGAAGGAGCTGAAGGCCGACCTCGCCCAGGTGCCGCAGGTCGTGCTCAGCCACAACCACTCGGACCACACGGGGGGGCTCCTCACGCTGCGGAAGGACGTCGCCGCCCGCGCTCCGGACGCCCTCGCGCGCGTCCACGTCGGCCGCGGCCTCTTCTGGAGCCGCCCTCGCGGGGAGGGGGAGGCGAACCTCCCGCTCAAGACGAGGGCGGACTACGCCGCGGCGGGCATCACGTTCGTCGAGCACGAGGGCCCGCAACAGATCCTGCCCGGCGTGTGGCTCACGGGTCCCGTGCCGCGCGTGCATCCGGAGCGGAACTGGAGCGACGTGGGCCAGGTGCGCACGCCTGAGGGCCTCGTCGAGGACACGATTCCGGAAGACCAATCACTCGTGTTCGACACCGACCAGGGGCTCGTGATCCTGGCCGGATGCGGGCACGCGGGAATCATCAACACGGTCGAATACGCGCGAAAGGTCGTGCGCGCCGCTCCCATCCACGCCATCGTCGGCGGCCTTCATCTCTATGCGCTGGGCGACGAGCGGCTCAACTGGACGGCCGACCAGCTCAAGGCCAACGGCCTCGCCAACCTGGTGGGGGCGCACTGTACGGGGATCGAAGCCGTATACCGTATCCGCCAGCGCGCGGGGCTCAGCCGCAAGACGGCGGTCGTCGGCTCCGTGGGGTCGTCCTTCGTCCTCGGCCAGGGCATCGACCCCCGCGGCCTCGCCCGCTGAACATCGCGGCGCCCCGGGGTATCGGGCGCGTCAGGCGGGAATCAGCGACAAGTCAGCGGCCAGCCATGGCGCTTCTCCCTGCATTCCCGCACCTTGGCCAGCACATTTAGGGCAGCCAGATCGGCTGCCGAGCGCCAAGGAGGTCGGGGTGAGCGAGCGAGACGGCAATGGCGGAGCACCGATCGTGCGGTCTGGTTGGACGAAGCCCGGAGCGCGGCTGGCCCTCCTGGCCCTGCTCGGGGCGGCGGCGGCGAGCACATCCTCGCCGCCAGCCCGGGCCTTCAATCCACAGCCCGAGCCGCCCGGCCGATGGGGCCTGTTCGGCATCGTCGCCGACCAGACGGCTCGGGTGAGCGTCGTGAACACGTCCGACGATCCGGGAGGCTATCCGCCCGGCCCGTGCCGTGTGTCGCTTGCCTTCGTCGATCGCGCGGGCATCGTGCTCAAGGAGGCGCGACTCACGCTGCGTCCCGGCCAGGCCACCTCGCTCGACTACGGATTCACTCCGCCGCCCGAGCCGGACTCGGGCGACCCCGCCGGGATCCCAGCCGACCGTATCGGCAGGCAAGACCTGCGGGCGCGGATCGAGATCGCGGACCTCGTTGATCCGGGGGATCGGCAGCGCAGGCTCTATCCGCCCGGGCCCTGCGTGCCCAGCGTCGAGGTGTTCGAGACCGCGACCGGCCGGACCGCGTTCCTGGTGGCTGAGGCCCGCATGGGCGCCGAGCCGCACCTCGCCGCACCCCCGGATCCTGAGAGCGCGCCGCGCTGAGCACCCGGCAGGTCGGACGGCCTGCCGAGTGGGACGGGCGCGGTCGGCCACGGGCCCCGCCCGTCATTCGTTGACACCCCCCGCATCTCCCTGATACTCTTCGGCTCTTCGCCTCTGAATAGGCGCGTGGCTCAGTGGTAGAGCGCTTCCTTGACACGGAAGAGGTCGATGGTTCAATTCCATCCGCGCCTACCATCGGTGGCGGTCCGGAGGGTGTAGCGTCCTTGATGCGCAATCGCAACTCATAGATGGCGTCGCCCGCCCCCCTCGATCCGCCCGACAACACCGGCCCTTCGGGAGAGTCCAAGCCAGCCGACAGCCCCATCGAGATCTACCGGCATTCGTCTGCCCATCTCCTGGCCGCGGCGGTGACGGAGCTCTTCCCTGAGGCCCAGTGCGGCATCGGACCGCCCACCGATGACGGCTTCTTCTACGACTTCCTCGTGGCGAAGCCCTTCACGCCCGAAGACCTCACCGCCATCGAGAAGAAGATGGCGCACATCGTCAAGCAGAACCGGCCCATCGAGAAGCGGCTCATCCCGAAGGCGGAAGCCCTGGAGCTGTTCGCGCGCAAGGGCCAGACCCTGAAGTGCGAGCTCATCCGCGAGAAGGCGGGCGAGCAGGTCCAGTGCTACACGATGGGCGAGTTCATCGACTTCTGCCTGGGTCCGCACCTCCCCTCGACGGCAAAAATCCAGGCCTTCAAGCTCAAGCCGGAGCCGGCCGCCGCCTACTGGAAGGGCAAGGAAGGCAACCCATCGATGCAGCGCATCTACGGGTACGCGTTCTTCACCAAGGAAGAGCTGGACGCGCACCTCAAGAAGCTCGAAGAGGCCAAGCGGCGCGACCACCGGCGCCTCGGCCGCGAGCTCGACCTCTTCTCCGTCGCGGACGAGACGGGCGCGGGCCTCATCCTGTGGCATCCGAAGGGCGGCTTCATTCGGATGAAGATCGAGGACTACTGGCGCGAGGCCCATCTCCAGGGCGGCTACGACATCGTCTTCAGCCCCCACATCGCGAAGCTCGACCTCTGGAAGACCTCCGGCCACACCGAGTACTACCGCGACAACATGTACTCGCCGATCGAGATCGAGAACGTCGAGTACCAGCTCAAGCCGATGAACTGCCCGTTCCACATCACGATCTACCGCTCGCACATGCGGAGCTATCGTGAGCTGCCGCTGCGCTACGCGGAGCTGGGCACGGTCTACCGGTTCGAGCGCTCGGGCGTGCTGCACGGCCTCCTGCGCGTGCGCGGGTTCACCCAGGACGACGCGCACCTGTTCTGCCGGCCGGACCAGCTCGACGAAGAGATCGTGCGCGTGCTCGACTTCGTGACCATGGTCCTGAAGACGTTCGGCTTCGAGCGCTACGACATCTACCTCTCGACCCGGCCCGCCAAGTCCGCGGGCACGGACGAGCAGTGGGAGACGGCGACGAGCGCGCTGCGGGGCGCGCTGGAGAAGCGCGGCCTGCCCTACGTCGTGGATCCGGGCGAGGGCGTCTTCTACGGGCCCAAGATCGACATCAAGATCAAGGACCAGCTCGACCGCGCCTGGCAGTGCTCGACCATCCAGGTGGACTTCAACAACCCGAACCGCTTCAAGCTCGAGTACATCGGCGAAGACGGCAAGGCGCACCAGCCGGTCATGGTGCACCGCGCGCTGCTGGGCTCGCTGGAGCGCTTCTTCGGCGTGCTCATCGAGCACCACGCGGGGGCGTTCCCGCTGTGGCTGGCCCCGGTGCAGGCGGTCGTGATCCCGGTGGCGGATGCGCACCACGACTACGCGCGCAAGGTGGCCGATAAGATGCGGGCGGCCGGGATCCGAGTACAGGTGGACGAGCGCGCCGAGAAGATGGGCTACAAGATCCGGGAGGCGCAGGTCCAGAAGGTCCCCTACATGTTCGTGGTGGGGAAGGTCGAAACCGTCGATCCCGCGGTCCAGCTCGTCTCCGTGCGCCATCGCACCGCAGGAGATCTGGGTTCCGCTACACCGTTGGACGAGTGGATCCGAAAGATCGTGCGCCTCACGGCTGAGCGCGCGACGAGCGAAGGGGAACAGCCGGTGACGCCTGGAGGTGTCTCATAGACCAACGGACGGTCAGAATCAACGACCGCATTCGCGCCAAGGAAGTCCGCGTCATCGACGACGACGGCTCGCAGCTCGGCATCATGCCGCCCGCGCAGGCCCTCTCGATCGCCGAGGAGAAGGGGCTGGACCTGGTCGAGATCGCGGCCACGGCGACGCCGCCCGTGTGCCGCATCATGAACTCGGGAAAGTTCTTCTACCAGCAGGCGAAGCGGGAGTCGGAGGCGCGCAAGCACCAGCGGCACATCCAGGTCAAGGAAGTGAAGTTCCGTCCCAAGATCGACGAGCACGACTTCCAGTTCAAGAAGCGCAACGTGGAGCGCTTCCTGAACGACGGCAACAAGGTGAAGTCGACCGTCATCTTCCGCGGCCGCGAGATGGTGCACAACGAGATCGGGAGACGCATCCTGAACCGGCTGGCCGCCGAGCTGACGGAGACGGCACTCATCGAAGTGCCGCCGCGTCAGGAAGGCATGACGATGGTGCAGATCCTCTCGCCCAAGAAGGAGCACGTGCCGGCCAAGCCGGCCAAGGCGAGCAAGGGCAAGAAGGCCGCGGGCGGCGACGATTCGGCGCCCAAGGAACCGAAGGAGAAGAAGGAGAAGAAGCCGCGCACGCCGGCCGTGGCGGTGGCGGGCGACAGCGAGAAGAAGCCATGAGAAAGCCCAAGACAGTCAAGGGAAAGCGGAAGCTCAAGACCAACCGGGCCGCCGCCAAGCGTTTCAAGATGACCGCCTCCGGGAAGATCAAGCGCGGTCATTCCATGAAGCGGCACATCCTCACCAAGAAGGCGGCGGGCCGGAAGCGCAAGCTGCGCCACTCCGGGCTGGTGGATCCCGCGGACGCGCCGAACATCAAGAGGATGTTGCTGGCTTAGAGAAGAACAACAACGGACGATGGACGTCGGCGGCTGAGCCGCCGCCGACGAACAGAAAAAGGCGCAGCGGTCGTGCTGCCCGGGCTTCGTCGCCGCCTAGAAGCGTGACGGGCCGGTCCTCCGGGATCGACCACGAAGGAACTCTCGATGCCTCGAGTAAAGCGCGGCAGCAAGCGCCGCGAGAAGCGCAAGAAGATCCTGTCCCTGGCCAAGGGGTACTTCCTCACCAAGGGGAAGCTCTACCGCTCGGCCCAGCAGGCCATCGACCGCGCGGGCAACTTCGCCTACGTGGGGCGGCGCCGCAAGAAGCGGGACTTCCGCCGGCTGTGGATCATCCGCATCAACGCCGCCGCGCGCGCCCACGAGATCTCGTACAGCCAGTTCATCGCGGGGCTGAAGCGGGCGGGCGTGGACCTCGACCGCAAGACGCTGGCCGACATCGCGGCCCGCGACGAGGCCGCGTTCGCGGCCCTCGTGGCCACGGCCAAGGCGGCGGCCCCGGCCGCTCCCGCCGCGGGATCGGCCAAGCCCTCCCCGGCCGCGAGCCCATCCGCCTGACGCGACGGCCCCCGGCGGTGGAGATCGTTTAGTCCAAACGATCCCGCCGCCCGGGCCGGATGGCCTCATGAGTGACGGATCCGGCGAGCTGAAAGACAAGGTCCGCGCCCTGCGCGCGGACTTCGACCGCGAGCTCAAGGCGGCAGGGGATTCCTCCGCCTGGCAAGCGCTCCGCGACAGTTATGTTGGGCGCAAGGCGGGAAAGATCACGAACCTCATGAAGGCATTGGGCTCCTTGACGGCCGACGAACGCCGCCAGGCGGGCCAGACGCTCAATGAGCTCAAGACCTACGTCGAGAGTGCGCTCGAAAACGCCAAGGACTTCATTGGCAGCGACCTTACGCAGAAGCGCCTCGCGCGCGAGCGCGTGGACATCACGCTGCCCGGCCGCATCCCGCCCTACGGCCGCCGTCATCCCCTCACCGCCGCCCGCGAGGACCTGGAAGACATCTTCCTGGCCATGGGCTACGAGATCTTCGACGGGCCCGAAGTGGAGGACGACTACCACTGCTTCGAGGCCCTCAACATGCCGCCGGACCATCCCGCGCGCGACATGCAGGACACGTTCTACCTTGCGGAGGGCGGGCTCCTCCTGCGCACGCACACGTCGAGCGGCCAGATCCGCTACATGCTGAACAATCCGCACCCGCCGGACGTGCGGATCATCTGCCCGGGCAAGGTCTACCGGCGGGACGACGACATCACGCACTCGCCGATGTTCCAGCAGATCGAAGGGCTGGTGGTCGGCAAGGGGATCACCCTCGGCGACCTCAAGGGGACCATCGAGGCCTTCCTCCATGCGCTCTTCGGCGCGCAGTTCCCGGTGCGCTTCCGCCCGTCGTACTTCCCGTACACCGAGCCCTCGGTCGAGGTGGACCTCGGGTGCGTGGTGTGCGGCGGCAAGGGCTGCCGCGTCTGCAAGCAGACGGGATGGCTCGAGATCATGGGCTCGGGCATGGTGCACCCCGCGGTCTTCGAGGCCGTGAATGCGCGCCTGGGCCGCGTCGTGTACGACCCCGAGGAAGTCACCGGGTTCGCCTTCGGCCTCGGCATCGAGCGCGTGGCCATGGTCCGCCACGGCATCGACAACATCCGGCTCTTCTACGAGAGCGACCTCCGCTTCCTGGAGCAGTTCTCGGGATGAAGGTCCCCGTCGGCTGGCTGCGCGAGTTCGTGGACTTCACGGCCGAGGTGCCGCGTCTGGCCGAAGACCTGACCCTGGCCGGGCTGGCCGTGGACGGCATCGAGGGGAAGGGCGACGACGCCGTCCTCGATCTCGACATCACCACGAACCGCGTGGACTGCATGAACGTCTACGGCGTGGCCCGCGAGGTGTCGGTGCTGTATTCCGCGCCCCTGCGGCCGCTGGCCGTCGACATCCGGGAGGAAGGGTCGCCCGCGTCCGTCGCCTGGACCGTCGACATCGAAGCCCCGGACCTGTGCCCGCGCTTCTGTGGGCGCGTGCTCGACGTCCGCATCGGCCCGTCGCCGGCGTGGCTGCGCGCCCGCCTGGAACAGGTCGGGGTGCGCCCCATCAACAACGTGGTGGACCTCACCAACTACGTGATGATCGAGATGGGCCAGCCGACGCACGCGTTCGACCTGGCCAAGATGCCGGAGGCGCGGATCATCGTGCGCTGGAACCGGCCAGGGGAGAAGGTCGTGACCCTGGACGGCCAGGAGCGCACGCTACAGGGCCGGATCGGCGTCATCGGCGGCATGCGCGGAGCGCTCGGGCTGGCCGGGATCATGGGCGGCGCCTCGAGCGAGGTCTCGGACTCCACCCGCGCGATCGCGCTCGAGGCGGCCTACTGGGACGGGCCCTCCATCCGCCGCGGAGCCAAGGCCCTCGGGATGCACACGGAGGCCTCGCACCGGTTCGAGCGCGGAGCGGATCCGGAAGCGCCGCCCACCGCGCTGGCCCGCATTGCCCATCTCGCGGCCAAGATCGGCGCAGGCAGCACGCGGCCCGGCCTCATCGACCGCTACGTCGCGCCGCGGCCACGCACGCGCGTGAGCCTGCGCCCCGGCCGCATCACCTCCGTGCTGGGCACGCCCGTCGCGGTCTCCGAGTCGCGCCGGATCCTGAGCGGCCTGGGGTTCGAGGTGGGGGAGCCGAGCGAGGCCTGGACGGTGGACGTGCCCACCTGGCGCGGCGACGTCACGCGCGAGATCGACCTCGTCGAGGAGATCGCGCGCCATCACGGCCTGGGGAAGATCCCCTCCACCATTCCGCCCAGCGCGCGCGTGGAGGGCCTGCGTCCGGCCCAGCGCCGCGACCGCGACCTCCGCTCCGCCCTGGCCGGCGCCGGCCTTCGGGAAGCGATCACCTATTCGTTCGTGGGGGAGGAGCCCGCGGGTTGGTTCGGGCCCAAGCCGCTGCGCCTCGCCAACCCGCTGAGCGCGGAGCAGGCCGTCCTGCGCGAATCGCTCGTGTTCCCGGGCCTCGTCGGCGTCCTGCGCACGAACCTGCGCCAGGGCCGGCGCGACGTCGCCGTCTTCGAGCTCGGCCGTGTCTTCGGATGGGAGCGCGCGTCCGGCGTCGAAGCGGCGCCCGAGGAGTCGCGCCTGGCCCTGCTGCTCGCCGGCCGCCCGGCCGCGCACTGGTCCACCGCCGCGCGCACGCTCGACTTCTTCGACATCAAGGGACTGATCGAGCTCCTGGCCCGCCGCTTCGGCGTCCCCGCTCCGCGGCTCGAGCGCCCGGACTCGAAGTGGGACGGCATCCTCCATCCCGGACAGTCCGCGATCCTGGAGACGCTGCGGCCCGGACGTCCGCCGGAATACCTCGGCGTCCTCCATCCGGATCTCGTCGCGAAATGGGAGCTCAAGGACGCACCCCTGGTCGCGGAGATCGACCCCGCGCGCTTCGACCTGGGGGCGCCCACCCGCGTGCGCGCGCTCGATCGATTTCCGGCCGTGGAGCGCGACCTGGCCGTCGTGGCCGATGCCGCCGTCCCCGCGGAGGACGTCCTGGGCGAGATCCGGCGAGCGGGAGGGCCGCGCCTGCGTGAGGTTCGGGTCGTGGACAAGTATGATCGGCCACCGGTTCCGGCAGGGCGGGTGAGCCTGACCGTGGCCCTGGCCTACCAGGACCCGGCGCGGACCCTGACCGGCGAGGAAGTGCAGGCTTCGGTGGATGCCGTCGTCGCCGCGCTGCGCGCGCGGGGCTGGGACATCCGGGGAGAATAGGACGGGCATGGACACCTTCTCGCTGCTCGAGGAAAAGGTCCGCAAGGCGGCCTCGCTCGTGCGCGAGCTGCGGCAGCGGAACCAGAGCCTCGAGCAGGAGCTGCCCGAGGTCCGCAAGCGCGCCCAGCGTCTCGAGCAGGAGCTGCCCGAGCTGCGCACGCGCGTGCAGGACCTGCAGCGGGCCCTGCAGGCGGCGGAGAAGGCGCCCGGCCCTTCGAGCGAAGACGCGCGCAGGGATGCCGAAAACGCGCGCAAGCTGGCGGCCACGGAGCAGGAGGTCAAGAGCCTGCGCCAGGAGCGCGAGGAAGTGCGCGTTCGCATCGCGCGATTGATGGAAGTCCTCGACGGCCTGGAGTAGCCCCGGCCTATAATCCCGGCCGGAGGCGGACAGGGCATGGCCGACAAGAGCGTCAGCAGCACCGGCACCGTCCACATCGAGATCTTCGGCGCGACCTACACGGTCAAGGCCGGTGGCGACCCCGGCTATGTCGAAGAGCTCGCCGCCCACGTGGACGCGCAGATGCGGGAGGTCAGCAAGACCGCGGGCGCCGTCGACTCCGTGCGCGTGGCCGTCCTGGCCGCCCTCAACATCGCCGACGAGTGCTTCCGCCTGCGGCGCCAGGTGCGCGAGGCGGACGAGAAGGCAGCCAAGCGCGCGGAGGGTCTCGTGCGCGAGCTGAGCGCCGCCCTGGGGGAGTGACGACGATCCTGCATTTTTCCGTTGCCGGGCCGGCCTGGGAACGCTATCATTTCGTCGGTCCCCTGCAGTGTTCGTGATGGGCTAGTAACCCCTGAACCAACGTCGTCAATCAGGGGGTCCGGATGTCGCTCCGTGGTGTGCATGCCTCCGCGTCGAGGAAGCCTAAAACGGGGCGCAGGACTCCCACCTTGTGACCAGGTTCAGGTCACTCACCACACGGCACCGGCGGGGGACCTTTCTTGTTTTTTCTACTCTTCAAGGGAGGACCGCCTCCCTTGATGGATGGTCCCCCCTTCGCGCTATCCCCCTGCCGCTCGCTCGGGAGTGAATCCCTCGCTCGCTGCTTTGCCCTTTCGATCGGTATCAATCGGCCTGTGATGGCCACCCAACCGCTTCGCGTCTCCGCCTCCGTGCCCGTCCGAAGGCCGATCCCGGCTGAGTTAAACTCTCCGCTACATGAGCGATTCCGGCGCGGGTGCGGCCCTCGACCGTGCCGCGACGATGGCGGACGTGGGGGAACGCGGGTTGCTTCGACACCTCCGCTCGCGCATCCCGCTCGGGCCCGGCGTGCTCATCGGAGTCGGCGACGACGCGGCCGCGGTGGAGACGGGGCCCCTCACGCTCGTCACCACGGATGTCTTGATCGAAGGCGTCCATTTCCGGCGCGAATGGGGGCCGGCGAACCTCATCGGCAGGAAGGCCCTCACCGTCAACCTGTCCGACATCGCGGCCATGGCCGGCGTGCCGCGCTTCGCCGTGGTGAGCCTTTCCCTGCCCGCGGACACGACCGTCGAGTTCCTCGATGCGCTCTACGACGGCCTGCTCGAGCGCTCCGCGGAGGCGGGGGTCGCCATTGTCGGCGGCAACGTCGCCTCGACGCCCGGACCGCTGACCATCGACGTCACGCTCCTGGGCCAGGGCGACAAGCTGCTCCGCCGTGACGGCGCCAAGGCGGGAGACCTCGTGGTCGTGACGGGTACCCTTGGTGGGGCCGCCGCCGGCCTCAATTTCCTTCAGTCCGGCGCACGCCTGGGCACGGAAGGAATCCTCGCCCACACCGGCACCTGGACAGGGGACATGCCGGATTCGCTGCTTTCGTGCCTGCGCGCCCAGCTCGACCCCACGCCTCCGCTGGCCTTCGGACGCGCGCTGGCCGAGCACGACATCGTGCACGCGGCCATGGACCTCTCCGACGGTCTTTCCGGTGACCTGCTCACCCTCTGCCACGCCAGCGACGTCTCCGCCTGGGTGGACGGGGCCGCCCTGCCCATCGATCCCTGCGCCGCCCAGCTCGAGAAGGAAGGGGGCACGGATGGATTCTCCGTGGCCCTGCACGGCGGCGAGGACTACCAGCTCCTCCTGGCCGTGCCGCCGGCGGCGTTCGACCAGCTCAAGGACGTCGCGGTCGTGTGGGACCTGCCCGTGACCGCGGTGGGGGAGTTCACGGAAGGCCCGCCCGCGCTGTCCATGAAGTTCGGCGATCGGATGAAGCGCCTGCGGCCCAAGTCGCACGAGCACTTCAAGGACTCGGGGAGCCGGCGGTCGGATCCCAGCGCGGAGACATGAACGAACGGGTGCGCCGGGTCGTCCAGGTCCTCCTGCACATCGAGGACACCCCCCACCGGACCGCGCTCGCCTTCGCCATCGGCGTCCTGATCGCGTTCTCGCCGTTCATCGGGATTCACATGGGGATCGCGCTGATCGTCGCGTTCCTCTTCCGGCTGAATCGCGTCGCGATCCTGTTCGGGACCTACCTCAACAATCCCTGGACGCTGGCCCCGATGTACCTGGCGGGCACGAGCCTGGGCTGTCTTCTCCTGGGCGTGTCGAGCGACGGCCTGGAAGCGATCGACTGGGAGCTCACGGGGGCGGCGTTCCGACAGACCCTGTGGCTGACCCTGCGCCGGTACATGTGGCCGTTCCTGCTCGGGAACATGCTGCTCGGAATCGTCTGCGGCTTGCTCGGTTACTTCGTACTGCGCCGCATTCTGGAGAGACGCGCGGCGGCGCATGCGGCGCAGATTGTCTCGTAGGCGGAGTATCCGTTGCTTCGGTCGTTAGACGGCAAAAGCTGACCGCCGACCTGGCCCCAGCCTCTATTCGTTAATCGTGTAGGCCCGTTTCCGGTGGTCGTTGCTTGTGATGGTCCGTCCGCTGCTGATACGCATGCCCCAGCCGCAACAACGTCCCCTCGTCGAAGGGCCGGCCCAGGAGCTGCACGCCCACGGGCAGGCCGCCCACGAACCCTCCGGGCAGCGACAGTCCCGGAATGCCGGCGAGGTTGGCGGGCACGGTGAAGATGTCTTCCAGGTACATCTGCAGCGGGTCGTCCGTCTTCTCGCCCAGGCGGAACGCGGGCGTGGGCGTGGTGGGCAGGGCCACGACGTCGCACTGGCGGAACGCGTCCTCGAAGTCGCGCCGGATCAGGGTCCGCACCTGCTGCGCGCGCCGGTAGTAGGCATCGTAGTAGCCGGCGGACAGCACGAACGTGCCCAGGATGATGCGCCGCTTCACCTCCGCGCCGAACCCGCGGTCGCGGGTCTCGCCGTACATGTGCCGCAGGTCGGGGGCGGGGACGCGCAGCCCGTAACGGACGCCGTCGAAGCGGGCGAGGTTGCTCGACGCTTCCGCCGTGGCCACGATGTAGTAGGTGGCGATGGCGTGCGGGGCGTGGGCCAGCGTCACTTCGACCGTGTGCGCGCCCGCCGCCTCGAAGTCGGCGAGGGACTGGCGGAACGCGGCCATGACGCCGGCGTCCACGCCGCTCTGCAGGAACGACCAGGGCACGCCGATGCGCAAGCCGGACGCGCCGGCGGCAAGGCCGGCGCGGAAATCGGGCACCTCGACGGGAGCGCTGGTCGCATCCGCGGTGTCGATGCCGCAGATCGCGGACGCGGCCAGGGCCACGTCCTCGACCGTGCGTCCGAACGGGCCGACCTGGTCCAGCGAAGACGCGAAGGCCACCACGCCGTATCGGCTGACGCGTCCGTAGGTCGGCTTGAGGCCGACCACGCCGCAGAGGGCGGCCGGCTGGCGGATGGACCCGCCGGTGTCGGTGCCCAGGGCCAGCGCCGCCATCCCCGTGCTCACGGCCACGGCGGATCCGCCGGAAGATCCGCCCGGCACGCGCGTGCGGTCCCACGGGTTGCGCGTGACCTTGTAGGCGCTGTTCTCGGTGGACGAGCCCATCGCGAACTCGTCCATGTTCGTCTTGCCGATCACGACGGCGCCCGCGGCTTCGAGGCGCTGGACCGCGGTGGCGGTGAAGGGCGGCCGATAGCCCTCCAGCATGCGCGAGCCGCAGGTCGTCACCGTGCCTTCGATGTCGAGGAGGTCCTTGACCGCGACGGGGACGCCCGCCAGCGGCCCCGCCGCGCCCCCGCCGGCGATGGCGGCATCGACACGCCGGGCCTGCGCGAGCGCGCGATCGGCGGTGACGGCGAGGAACGCGTCCAGAGACGGGTCGCGCGCGGCGATGCGGTCCAGGTGCGCGCGCGTCACCGCCTCCGCCGAAGTATCGCGCGCGGCCACGCGCCGCGCGATCTCGGCCGCGCCGGGGATCGGCGCGCTCATCCGCCCAGCACCCGGGGAACGCGGAAGAGACCGTCCGCGCCGTCCGGGGCCGCTTCCAGGAAGGTGTCGCGGGGCAGGCTCTGGCGCACCACGTCCTCGCGGAAGGTCTCGCGCGCGGCGGCGTGGCTCATCGGCTCCACGCCGGTGGTGTCCAGGGCCTGGATCGACTCCGCGTAGGCCAGTACCTGCTCGAGCTGGCGCGCGAAGGCGACCCGCTCCTCGGCGGTGAGGGACAGGTGGGCCAGGCGGGCCACGTGGTCCACGGTCTCGACGGTGACGGGAGGCATGACCGGGTACTCTATCGCGCGTCGCGGGGGCCGGCCAAGCCGCTGGCGCGCGGTGTCTCTTGACCGCGCGGAGAGGCGCGCCCTAGACTCCCGGTGCGCGGGCGGCCACGTCGGCGACAGATGAAGAACACCGGGAGGACACGATGACGCAGTGCCCGAATTGCCACACCGTTCTTCCCGATCCGCCCGAGCGTTTCTGTCCGAGCTGCGGCACGGATCTCGCCGCAGCTGTGACCGCGGCCCCGCCCTATCCGCCGCCGCCACCGCCCGGCTATCCTCCGTCCGGCTACGCGCCTCCGTCCTATCCGCCCCCCGGTGGAGGCGGATACGGCGCGCCGCCGCCCGGCGGTCAGACTCCCTGGGAACGGCGCAGCCAGATCGGCATCGTGAACGCGCTGATCGAGACGACGAAGCAGGTTCTCCTGCAGCCCGTCGTCTTCTTCCGGTCCATGCCCGTGACGGGCGGGCTGGGAGATCCGCTCCTCTATGCGGTGATCATCGGCTACGCGGGGCTCCTGGTTTCCACCATCTACAACCTGGTGTTCCGTGGCGTCCTCACGTCGAGTCTGTCCCGCTTCGGCGGCAACAGCGAGATGGAGCAGCTCGCCTCCTTCATGCAGGGCGGGACGGGCGTCGTCGTCAACCTGATCCTCGGCCCCGTGTTCATCGTGGTGTTCCTCTTCGTGAGCGCGGGGATCTTCCACCTCGTGCTGCTCGCGCTGGGGGGGGCGGCCCGCGGCTTCGAAGGCACGTTCCGCGTGGCCGGGTACAGCCAGGCGGCGTCGATCTTCAACATCATCCCCGCCTGCGGCGGGATCATCGGCCTCGTCTACGTGATCGTCCTCCTCGTCATCGGCCTGTCGGAGGCGCACGGGATCAGCCGGGGCAAGGCGGCGGCGGCGGTGCTCATCCCGTTCGTCATCTTCTGTTGTTGCTGCACGGGAACCATACTGGCGGCGGTCTTCGGCATGGCCGGCGCGATCAACCGCATGAGATGAACTCGTGAGGCTGGTCGCGCGCGCGGGGGCGACGCCGCTGGGCGTCATCTTCCTGGCCTGCGGGCTGGTGATCGCGGCGGTCGTGGGCGTGCTGCACCTCGATCGCCTGCCTGTCGCTTTCTGCGCCTTCAAGGCCGTGACCGGATTGCCCTGCATGAGCTGCGGGACGACGCGCGCGTTCGCGCGCCTCTACAGCCTGGATCTGCCGGGCGCGGTGGCCATGAACCCGCTCTCCGCGGCCGTCGCCCTGGCCCTGGTCCCCTGGGGGGTGGCCGACCTCGCCCTCCTGCCCAGGGGGCGAGCGCTCGCGCTCGAGGTCTCGCCCCGGCTGGCCCCGTTCGTCCGCGTCAGCGCGGTGGCGCTGGTCGTCGCGAATTGGGCCTACCTGATCGTGGCGGGGAGATAGCTACAGCTTCTCCAACTGGGCCAGGTGGTTGAGGTCGTGGCCGGCCAGCAGGCGGATGATCGTGTCCAGCGTCTCCGGACCCCGCTCCGGATGGATGGCCTCGCGCGCCAGATCGGCGGCGCTGAGCTTGCGGAAGTTGGCCAGGTTCCAGCGGCGCGCGGCCAGGAACGAACCCAGAGCGGCCTCCGCGTCCACGTTCTCGTAGCGCCGCGCCCAGGCCGATTCGTCGAAGGGCTGGATGAGGTGCTTCTCCTCCGCCAGCACCTGGCGCGTGCGGAAGCCGATGGCGAGCTCCGCGTCGGCCAGATGGGCCAGGATCTGCTTGCCCGTCCACTTGCCGGGCCCGTAGCTCCGGGCCAGCCCCGCGTCGCCGAGCTTCCGCGCCGCCGCCTCCACGCGCTTCGCGGAGGCCTCCATGCTCTCCAGCGGATTGCGCTCGCCGAGCAGGCCGAGGATCCGCGACCGATAGGATCCGTCCGTCACTGTGGTCATGGCCGGATTGAACCACGGACGGCGGCGCTCGCTCAATGAGAATTCGCTGAGAATCCGGGCGCTACCGGCCCCCGGAATTGACCGCGTATACTCGGCCGAATGGCGGCACGTCCGTACCTTTCGATCGTCATCCCCGTCTTCAACGAAGCGGCCAACGTGGCCGAGCTTCATCAGCAGCTCACGGCGAGCCTCGAGCCCGTGGGCCGGCCCTACGAGATCCTCATCGTGGACGACGGGTCCACGGACGGGACCCTGGAGCGGCTCCTCGAGATCGAAGGGCGGGACCGCCGCGTGCGCGTGTTGCGCCTCCGCCGCAACTTCGGCCAGACCGCGGCCTTCTCCGCCGGCTTCGACCACGCGCGCGGCGAGATCGTGGTCACGAGCGACGGCGATCTCCAGAACGACCCCGCGGACATCCCGCGCCTCGTGGCGCGGCTGGAGGAGGGTGGCTTCGACCTCGTCTGCGGATGGCGCAAGGAACGTAAAGACCCGCTCTCGAAGAAGGTGCCCTCCTGGTTCGCGAACCGCCTCATCTCCTGGGCCACCGGCGTCCACCTGAGCGACTACGGCTGCTCGCTCAAGGCCATCCGGGCCGAGGTCGTGCGGAACCTTCGCCTCTACGGCGAGATGCACCGCTTCATCCCCGCCGTGGCCTCCTGGATGGGCGTGAGCGTCACCGAGATGCCCGTGAACCACCGGCCGCGCACGCGCGGCCAGAGCAAATACGGTCTCGGCCGCACGGTGCGCGTCCTGCTCGACCTCTTCACCGTGAAGTTCCTCGGCGCCTACGGGACGCGCCCGTCCCACCTGTTCGGCGGTTGGGGGCTCCTGTTCGGGGCGGCCGGGCTCGGAGTCCTGGGCTATCTCACCTGGCTGAAGCTGTTCGAGGACGAAGCGATCGGCGGCCGCCCGTTGCTCGTCCTGGGCGCCCTCGCCTTCGTGACCGGCCTCATGTTCGTTATGGTGGGCCTGCTCGCGGAGATGCTCGTGCGCATCTACCACGAGAGCCAGGGCAAGGCGACCTACGTCGTCAAGGAGATGCCGCCGGTGGAGCAGCCGGAGCGAGACCGCGAGCGCGTCGCCCCGGGACGTTGACCCGCGTCCTCTTCCTCACGGAATCGTTCCATCCGGTGCTGGGCGGCGGCGAGCGCCACATCCGCGCTCTCGGGCGCGATCTCGCGCGCACCGGCACGCCCGTCACCGTGGTCACGCGCCGCGGAGACGACGCCTGGCCGGCCGAGGAGACCTTCGAAGGCATGCACGTCGTGCGCGTGCCCCCGCCGGGACCCGGCCGGGACGGCAAGTACCGCATGGTCCCGCACGCGATGGCAGCCCTCCACCGCCTCCGCCGCCACTACGACGTGCTCATCGTGCGGGGCACGCGTGTCCTCGGCCTGCCCGGGATCGTGGCCGCGCGGGCGGCGGGGAAGCGCGTGATCCTCCAGCCGGAGGTGAACGGCGAGATGTCGGGCGAGGTCTACACCTGGGGACAGCCGTTCGCCGGCACCGCGCTCGATCGCGCCATCCGCGCGGGGACGGGCGCTCGCAACCTGCTCCTGCGCGACGCGGACGCGTTCGTGGCCATGTCCCACCTCATCCGCGAGGAGTTCCTGGCCGCGGGCGTGCCCACGGAGAAGGTCGCGCACATCCCGCATGGCGTGGACACCGCGCGTTTCCACCCCGCGTCCGCCTCCGAGCGCAGCGCGGCCCGCGCGCGCTTCGGCCTGCCCGCGGACGCCTGCGTGATCGCGTACACGGGCCGGCTGCTGCGCGGCAAGGGCCTGGAGGATCTCCTCGCCGCCTTCGCGAAGGTGGCGGCGGAGGTGCCGTCCGCGCAGCTCCTCGTCGTGGGCTCGGGTGCGGGACAGGCGCTGTCCGTCGAGGAGGACCTGCGCGCGATCGTCCTCCGCGAGGGACTGGGCGCGCGCGTCACGTTCACGGGACGGCTGGACGACGTGTCCGAGGCGCTGAGGGCGGCGGACGTGTTCGCGTTCCCCTCCGTGTTCGAGGCGCTGGGAATCTCGCTCATCGAGGCGGCGGCGACGGGATTGCCGGCGGTCGGCGCGCGCACGGGCGGCATCGTGGACGTAATCGAGAACGGGGCGTCCGGCTGGCTGGTGGATCCGGGCGACGTGACCGCCCTGTCCGCGCGGCTGCGCGCGCTCCTCCTCGACGACGCCGCCCGCGCGCGGCTGGGCGCGCGCGGGCGCGCCATCGCGGAGGCGCGGTTCGACGAGGGACGGGCCCTCGTCCGCTACCGTGCCCTCCTCGGGGAGGTCGCCGGCCGCGGCGCCGCCGCTCAGCTCGCGGCGCGGTAGTCCGACGGGACGTGCTCCTCGTGCAGGTGCAGGGCCTCCTCGATGACCGGGGCCTCGAGCTGGGACGTGAAGTACAGAGCGAGGAGGACCGTGGTCAGCACGACGCCGATCACGTGCGCGAACAGGTACCAGCCGATGCTCTTGATCGGCGAGACCGCCTCCTCGAGGTCCTGCTCGACGCCGACCGTCCACTCGACGCTCGGCACCTGCTCCACCGACGCGAAGCCGACGATGCGCGCCGGCTCCTCGCCCTCACCCGAACGGATGGCGGGCACGGTCCAGAACCCGCGGTTCTCGCGACGCGCGACCGAGACGTATTCGAAGCCGGGGAAGCGCTCCTTGAGGACGCGCGAGCTCTCGTCGCTGGCGAGCACGAGGCCGTCCGTCGTCCGCATCAGCACGGCATGCCCGGTCCGGCCCACGCGCACGGAAGCGAGCACGCTGTAGAGGTCCGACGCGTCGTAGAGAGCGCGCAGGGCGCCGAGCAGGTGGCCGTCCGTGGCATCGCGGATGGGAACGTCGATCTCGAACATCGCGCCCGCTCCGCCGGGGGGCGACACGATGTCCACGACGTAGGGGCGCCCGCCGATGTCCGTGTCCGAGAAGGCGCGGAACCAGGCCGTATCGCCGTTCCAGAGGCGGCCGCCGCGCGCGGTGGTGGCGATCAGGCGTCCGCGCGCATCCACGGCCTGGAGCAGCCGGAGGGCGGGCTGGGTCTGGCCCACCTCCCGCAGCCGTGCGGCCAGGGGCGACCCGGCCACGGAAGCGACCAGAGCGGCGTCTCCCGCCGCCCAGGCCTGGTCGAGGCGCCGCAAATCGTCGGGTCCGCCATCGCGAGCCGGAGCGGCCACGGCCGCTCGCAACTGGGGATCCAGCGTGATCAAGTGGAGGTGGCTGAACTGGCCGAGCACGTAGCGCTCGACGAGCTGCCGGGCCTCACTGGCGCGCTGCTCGAGGTTCTGGCCGGTCACGTTCTGGAGGTGGCCACGGGCCAGGTTCATGACCACCAGCGCCCCGAAGGCGAGGAACGGGACGGCCACCAGGAAGAACACCGCCAGGACACGTGAGTCGACTTCGTAGTGCCGCTTCGGCATGACTGCCTCCTCGGACGGGCGGGAAGCCCGACGCGGAGGGGTCAAGAAGCGCGTCACTGCAGAACCGCGAGGGACGGCCCTGCCGGTCGAATTGCGACGACGCTACGCCCGCGGAGCGCGGCGGTCAAGATCCAAATTACCTGGTACGGCGCACCCGCAAGTTAGACTGCCCGCTTGCGCGTCGCGGTCACGGGCGGGACGGGATACACGGGCAGCCGGCTCGTCGCGCGGCTCCGCGCGCGGGGGCATGAGGTCACGGCGCTGGCCCGGGCCGCGGCGCGGCGTCCGCCCACGGATGCGGCGGTGGCCTGGGTCGAAGGCGACCTCTCCAACCGCGAGGCCCTGACCCGTCTCGTCCAGGGCGCCGACGCCGTCGCCCACGTTGCCGCCGTGTACCGCACGGCAGGCCATCCCGATGCCTACTACCGCGACGTCAACGTGGGCGGTACCGAGCGCCTGCTGGAGGCGGCCGCCGAGGCGGGCGTGCGCCGCTTCGTCCACACTTCGACCGTGGGCGTCCACGGCAGCGTCCGTCATCCTCCGGCGGACGAATCGGCGCCATTCGAGCCCGGCGACATCTACCAGGAGACGAAGGCGGAGGCGGAGACCCTGGCCCTGCGCTTCCACCGTGAGCGCGGCCTGCCCGTGGTCGTGGTGCGCCCGGGCGCGATCTACGGCCCCGGCGAGACGCGGCTGCGCAAGCTCTTCCGCGCGATCGCGCGCGGGCGCTATGCCGTCGTCGGGTCCGGCCGCCCGCATTACCACCTCGTCTACATCGAGGACCTGCTCGACGGGTACGAGCTCGCGCTCACGCACGCGGACGCGCCGGGCGAGGCCTTCATCGTGGCCGGCCCCCGGTCCGTTTCGCAGGAGGAGCTGGCGCGGACGATCGCGAAACAGACGGGCGGCCGCGTGCTCCCGATCCACATCCCGGTGGCTCCCATCCACCTCGCCGGCGACCTGTGCGAGGCGATCTGCGTGCCGTTCGAGATCGAGCCCCCGCTGCACCGCCGGCGCGTCGACTTCTGGACGAAGAACCGCTCGTTCTCGATCGAGAAGGCCCGCCGACGGCTCGGGTACGCGCCGCGCGTGGATGTGGAGGAAGGCATCGCGCTCACCGCGGCCGCCTATCGGCAGGCGGGATGGCTGTGAGCGAGCGCGGGGCGCGGCTCCTGCTCGCCGTCCTCGCGGCCGCGATGGTGGCCGGGGTGTGCCTCGTGCGCCTGCCCGGGTTCTGGGGCGACGGCGCGACGTATTACACGATGGCGCACAGCCTGGCCGAAGACGGCGATCTCCGCTACGAGGCGCGCGACGTGTTCCGTGCCCGCCGCGAGTTCCCGGCCGGACCGCAGGGCCTGTTCCTCAAGCGCGCGAGCGGAGGGCTGCGCGTGGATGGGCCCGGCGGGTTCCCCTGGATCCGCCGTGTGACCGACGACGACAAGCGCATCTACTTCGCGAAGGCCTTCACCTACCCGGTCGCGGCGGCGCCGCTCGTGGCCCTGATGGGCACGCGCGGGCTCCTCGTCACCAACGCGCTCTCGCTCGGCCTCGTCCTGGTCCTGGCCTACCTGGAACTGCGGACGCGCGCCTCGCCGGCGTGGTCGCTCGCGGCGGCGGTGTCCCTCATCCTCTTCACGGTCGGGCCGCTGTACCTCGTCTGGCCCACGCCCGAGCTGTTCACGCTGGCTCTCGTGGCCGGGGGCCTCTTCGCCTGGCGGCGGCAGAGGCCGGTGCTGGCCGCGGTCCTGCTCGGCATCGCCACCTATACCAAGCCCTACAACCTCTTCCTCGCGCTGCCCCTCGGGGTCGAGCCGCTGCTGGCGGCGCGGCGGACGTCGTGGTGGCCCGCGTGGCGCGAGTCGTTGCGTCGCGGGCTGGCGATGGCCGCGGTCGTGGCGGGCCTCTTCGCCGTGAACGCGGCCATCACGGGCGAGCTCAACTACCAGGGTGGCGAGCGCAAGACCTTCTACGGCCGCTTCCCCGAGGAGGTCGGCGTGGACGGGCAGCGCGTGACGTTCGGGAACAGCGGCTTCTGGATGACCACCGACCAGCTCGGTCCGGCCGTCGAAGGCGAAGACGGCGCGGCCGCGTCCGCACGGACGGGACCGCCGCGTCCGCGGCGCGAGCTCGAGGTCTCCTTCCTGCGCAATCTCTACTACTTCTGGGTGGGACGGTTCGGGGGCGCGCTCGCGTATTTCCTGCCCGCGATCGTGGCCCTGATCGCCTTCCTGGCCCGCGGACCGCGCTCCGTCGCGGGATGGCTCGCGCTGGCCGCGCTCGTCGTCTCCTGGCTCTTCTTCATCCGGCAAATCCCGGACAACTGGTACGGCGGCGGGGGCACGGTGGGGAACCGCTACTTCCTGAGCCTGCTGCCCCTGTTCGTCCTGATCCTTCCCGAGCGCCGCGAGGCCTGGGCCATGGGCGCGGGTCTCGTCTCCGCGCTCGTCCTGGCGCCGATCTGGCTCCACCCCCTGCATCACTCTTTGCGTCCCGGCGATCACGCGACGCGCGGTGTCTTCCCGCACCTTCCGCCCGAGCTGACGATGCTGAACGACCTCTCCGTGTTCACGGAGGCCTGGCGGAAGAAGGTGCCGTACGGCGACACGGAGGGCGATGCACACAAGCACTGGCCCGCGGACCCGAAGGCCTACTTCTTGTACTTCATGGACGACGGCACGCAAGGCAAGGAGACACGCGACGGCGTCGAGGGATTCGGGCTGCACGGACGGCGCGCGGAGGTGGTGCTGCGCGCGCTGGAGCCGGTGCGGCGCGTCCATGTGCGGCTCGAGGGAGGGCCGACGGGAAGCGAGGTGACCGTGCGCGTCTGTGGAAAGGAGCACATGGCGCAGCTGGCGCCGGACGAGTCGCGCGAGCTGGTGTTCGAGCCCGGGGCGGGTTTCCCGTACTACGACACGTTCCTGACGCCGTTGTTGTTCACGTCCGACCGAGACGGAGTATCCGTTTCGATCGCGCTCGAGGTGGACCGAAGGCCGCGCCGTTAAAGCCGGCAAAAGCTGACCGCCGACCCGGCCCGCACCTCTATCTTGCTAACCGCATCGATCGATCTCGCTGCGTGACGATCTATCCGTCCCGGGACGGATAACCCGCTAGCCGCGTCGATCGCGCTTTCCCAGAAATCCCAGCACCAATTCCCTCTCCCGCTCGTCCCATACTCCGAGCACCATCGTCGCCCCCGCGTACACCGCGCAGGCCATGAGTGATGCGCTGATCAGTGGCCACGCCCGCGCCAGCCACAGCGCGAGCGCAAACGCCGCCGTCGCGACCGCGGGACGCCAAGCGATCCCGGCCCAATCGGCGCGATACCCGTACACGCGCAGCGCCACCGCGCCCGCCAGGAAGTACAGCGCCTCCGTGACCAGCGTGGCCCACGCCGCCCCTACGAAGCCGAGACGCGGGATGAGCGCGAAGTTCAGCGCCACGTTCACGGCCAGCGCCACCGTGGAGACGACGACGATCGTGCCCCAGCGATTCACGCAGGCGAGCGCGGTCTCGCCGAAGTTGGAGAGGAACATGAACGTGGCCGCGGGCAGGAGGAGACGGGCCGCGTCCGCGCTCGGCGCGTAGGTGGGACCGAAGAGCATCGCGACGAACCGGTCCGACTCGAGCAGGCCGAACGCGCCGATGGGCAGCCCGACCAGGAGCAGGTATTTCGACCCGCGGCGGTAGAGCTCCGCCACGACTTCCGGCCGCGTGGCCGCCCAGGCCGCCATGGTGGGGATGAGCGCGTAGCCGAGGATGCGCGGCACGAGCGTGAGCCCCTCGAGCACGAGCACGGGCGAGCCGTACCAGCCCACCTCGATGGCCCCGCGCATCTTCTCCAGGATCACGGTGTCCACCTGGAAGACGAGCGTGATCATCGCGCCTGCGTAGGCGAAGGGCAGGCCCTTGCGGAACAGGTCGCTCCAGAGCGGCCCGTCGAAGTGGGGCGTCAGGGGCAGGACCCGCCGCTGGACGTACGCGACGAGGGCCGTGGTGTCGACGAGGCGGACGGCGAGGAAGGCGAGCACGAACCCGCGGACGCCGTGGCCCGCGCGGAGGACGCCCAGGCACAAGACGAGGAGGAGCGTGCGCTCGAACAGGAGCGAGACCGCCTCGAGACCGAAGCGCTCGAGGCCCTTGAGCGTCCAGCGGAGCGTGGACTTGACCGACTTCAGCACGAGGTCGAAGGTCAGGACCGCCACCGCGAACCAGGTCACGCCCGTGTAACGCGAGGCGCCCACGGCCAGGCAGAGCACGATCGTGGCCAGGCTCAGGGCGGCCTGGAACCCGAGCAGGCCTCCGACCAGGCGCTGCGCCTGCGACCGGTCGCGGCTGATCGCGAGCGTGGACGCGTAGGACATCCCGAAGTCGGGCAGGATCCGGAACAGTCCGACGAACGCGTACGCGGTGCGGTACTCGCCGAACGGCTCCGGGCCCAGGAGACGGGCGGCCAGGAAGGCGAGCAGGAAGAGGAGCGCGTTCGTCCCTTCACCGATCGCGGAGAAGATCGTGTTGCGGGCGAGGGCGCGCGCGGCGGGCGGCGCCGGCGCGGACGTCAGGCCCCCTGCTCCTTGCGCAGCAGGGCGTCGAGGCCGCGGCCGATCTTGAGGCAGCGATCGGGGGCGGCCGATTCCAGCAACCTCTGCCGCGCCGTGGCCGTGATGGGGAGGTGCTGGCAGGCGAGGTTCACCCACGACATCGGCTCCGGCGAGCGGCGCTGCTGGTCGAGGAACGAGCGCAGCTCGGCATGGGCGTGGAGATAGCGGGCGAGCGCCTCCACCGCCGACCCCCAGTCGTCTCCGGCGTCGCCCTCCTCCAGCAGCGTCACCTCCGCCACCAGCACGTCGTGGCCGACCACGCTGACGGCGCGCGCGCGGCTGGCCCCGTCGAGCTCCACGCGGTGCCCGCCGTCGGGGAGGGGCGCGTCCTCGGCGATGCGGGCGACGGTTCCGGTCTCGTGCAGGTCCCGCGACGAGCCCGCGTTCTCCCGCTGGGCCAGGGCGAGCACGCGCGACCCCGTTCTCTTCGCGATCTCCAGCGCGCGCAACGCGCCGGGCGCGGAGACGACGACGGCCAGGGAGGCCTCCGGGAAGAGGCACAGGTCCCGCAGGGGGAGCACGGGCAGGAGGAGGTTCCCGGATTCGCTGGTCTCGGACGGCGTGGCCACGTCACCTCCTCGGAGCGGGCGGCACGGCGAAAGGCATCCTACTACGCACCCTCGCGCCGCCGGCGTTGCCACTTCCGCCGGAGGACCTGGCCCAGGTCGGCGCGTCCGCGGCCCGGCAGCAGCTCGACATAGTCTTCGCCGATGCGCGCGATGCGCATGGGATCGCCGCCGGTCAGGGTGATCGGAGTGCCCGGGACCTTCCCCATGAACGCGGTCCGGTAGCCGGTCTCGCGCGCGAGACGGTGCGCGGTCGGACCCGCGGCATGCCAGGGATAACAGATGTGGAGGACGGGCCGGTTCGTCCGTTCCTCGATGAGGCGCTTGGCTCCCGCCAGCTCCGCGCGAAGCGCGGCCTCGCGCTGCTCGCTCGTCTCCGTGCGGCCGCCGATGGGCCGGCGCTCCACCAGGCGCCGCAGCCGTGCCGGCCAGTCCGCGCGGGCGAAGAACCCCTCGCCTTCCTGGGCGACGGTCTCCACGCACTCGCGGCGGATGTCGGGGCCCTCGTAGAACCGCAGAGACTCCGACGTGCGCGACTCCGAGAGGAGGAGCGGCGTGCCCAGCGGGATCTCGTGGGCGAGACGGTCCTGGCCGTCCACCTCGATGAGCGGGACGTCCATCGCCTCGTAGCCGCGCCGCATCTCCGGGGTGAGGAAACCCACTACGCGCGGCGCGGTGTGGATGCGTGCGTGGGTGAGCGTGTGGCTCTGGAACTCGAAGAGGCCCGCGCGCGACAGGGAATCGATCTCTTCCCAGGAAAGGAACGCGCCGTCCCCCTTCTCGCGCGCGATGATCGTCTCCGGCGTCTGGCGGCGCGCCTCGACGTCGTCCCAGGTCGGGGGCAAGGGGCCGGGGCGGGAGGGGACGCGCCCGGGCACCAGGAACACGATCCCCTTCATGCCGTACCGGCGCATCAGGGGCTGGCCGATGCTCCACAGGCTCCCCCGTCCGTCGTCGAAGGTCAGGACCACCGCGTTCTGGGGGGCCGGACGCGTGCCCATCAGCAACTGGAAGTACTGGGTCGCGGAGAGTGAGACGTAGTCGTTGTCGGCCAGGTACTGGAGCTTCCGGCCGAAGGAATCCGGCTCCAGGCTGTGGAACACGAACACGGGCACGTGGCCGCGCGGCAGGGGGCCCCCCGTGACGAAGGGTGGATAGCGGCCGAGCAGGAGGTCCCGGGGCACTTCGAACGCGTCGCGCGCCTTCTGCCCGAGCGTCTTCAGCGGCACGCTCGCCTCCGACGTCCCGCGGCGCTCAAGCCAGCCCCCGCTCGGCGAGGACCTCGTCGTAGAGCGCCTCCATTCCGGCTACGCACGCACGGATATCGTAACGGGTGGACGCCTTCCGGGCGTCATCGGCCAGGGAGCGGCGGAGAACGGCGTCGTCCACCACGCGTCCGAGGGCGGTGGCCAGGGCCGCGCCATCACGCGGAGGCACGAGCAAGGCGGTGGCGCCGTCCTCGAGCACCTCGCGGCAGCCGTCCACTGCGGTCGAGACGATCGCCTTGCCCGCGGCCATCGCTTCGAACAAGGCGAGTGGCGTCCCTTCGTAGGTGGACGAGATCGCGAAGACGTCGAAGGCGCCGAGGAGGGCGGGGACGTCGGGGCGGTGGCCGGCGAACGTGACGCGCGTGGCGAGGCCCAGCGCCGCCGCTTGGGCCTTCAGGGTCTCCATCTGGTCGCCGTCGCCCACGATCACGATCTGCACCTTCGGGCGGGACGGGAGCAGCGTGGCCGCGGCCTCGACCAGGTAGCGGTGGCCCTTCTGCTCGTTCAGGCGGCCGATCGTTCCCACCACCACCGCGTCTTCGGCGACGCCCAGCGCGCGCCGGGCCGCGCGAGCGACGTCGGGAGCGACAGGCGCGAACTCGTCGAGGGGGGCGCCGTTCCAGATGAGGCGCACGCGCGCGGCGGGCACGTGGCGGTCGCGCACGAGGAAATCACGCGTGGAGGCGCTCACGGCGATCGCGCGGTCGGTGAGCCCGGACAGCACGCGGTCGGCGACGCCCTGATAGGCGGGCATGCGCGGATCCGCGAAGTGCTCGTGCAGGACGAGGGCGGCCCCCAGCCGCCGCGCGGCCAGGCGCCCGAAGTCCGCGGCCGCGTAGCCGTGGACGTGCAGGATGCGCGCGCCTCTCTCTCGTCCGACGTGGACGAGGTCGGTCAGGATGCGCGGATCGAACCGTCCGCGGCCGAGGTGGTGGACGGGAATGCCCTGCTCGCCGAGCCACCGCGTCGCGGGCTCCGGGTGCTTGAGCCCGACGAGCGAGGGTGCAAAGCGCGGGCCGTAGCGCGGGAACCACCAGGAGAAGAGGCGCGAGACCCCGTGGATGCTCGAGCCGGCCACACCGAACTTGTCGCAGACGTGGAGGACGGAGATCGGGCTCGCGGTCATGCTCCCGGCGGTGAGGCGGGATCGGGAGGCGTCGCCTCCCGCGCCGTCCACACGACCGCGCCGGAGAGGGACATGAGGACGACCAGGCCCGCGCCCACGAGGCTGAAGGCGAGCGCGCTGTCCTTGCCGAGGCCGACCTGGTGGAAGTACAGGATGAACACGCTCTCGCGGATGCCCCAGCCGTTGAACGAGATGGGCACCGTCTGCACGAGCGTGCAGAGCGGAACCATCAGGAAGCAGGCGGAGAGGGGGAGAGGGATGCGGAGCGCCCGCGCCACCGTGTAGTAGTAGTAGACGACGATCGTCCACAACGCGACGCTGCCGAGGAACGCCATCCACACCGCGTGGACCTGCGACCGGTAGACGTGGACGGCGGATTGCACGGTCTCGAAGCGTTTGAGCGCCCAGGGCAGCCGGCCCAGGCCCGACGCGCTCACGACGCGGCGCGCGATGCCGGGGCGGAAGAAGACGTAGGCGAGGCCGCCGAACACCAGGCCGAGCGCGACGAGGACGGATCGAGCCCCGGCCAGGGCGCGCACCATGGGCCCGCCGGTGAGGAAGGCCACCAGGGCCAGCACGTACAGCGCCCCCAGGCCGAGGATGCGATCGATGGCCACCACCGCCAGCGAGGTCGTCGTCGATCCGGTGAGGCGCGAGCTGTCGCGCACGCGCACGACGTCACCGCCGATGTTGCTGGGCAGGAAGTTGTTGAAGAACGTGGCCACCAGGTACGACCCGGACAGATGGGCGAGCGGAATCGTGTATCCCTGCGCCTCCAGCAGCACGCGCCAGCGCCAGGTCGAGATGGCGAGGATGGCGGCGTAGAGGGCCATGGCCAAGGCGAGGAGGAGCGGGTCGCCCGCGCGCACGCGCCGCTGCAGCGCGTCGAGGTCGGTCGTGGACAGCAGGTAGGCGAGGAGGGCGAGGCTGACCGCGATCTTGGCGACGAGGAGCGCGGACCGCTTCAATTGCGGGCGCCGAGGAGCTCGACGGCGTCGATGTCGGCGCCCTCGGTGGCCGACCCTGCGGCCAGGCACGGGAAGATCTCGCCGTCCTCGACCTTCAGGTAGCGCGCGGCGGCCAGGCCGCCCGCGTGGAGATCGAAGTCGCAGTGGTTGGAGAAGAGGCCGGGCGAGCGCTCGCCGCACGGCACGCGCAGCCCGACCATGGTGAACGGGCCCTGCGGGTTGGTCGAGGCGTAGAGGGTCACGGGCTCGCCCGCTCCGGAGACGGTCTGGTAGACGCGGACGTCGGGGCCGTTCGCATCCGCGAACGTGACGCCCATGTCGACGGTGACGTAGCCGCCCTGGCCGAGGCTGATGAAGCCGAGGTAATTCTCCTGGCCGCCCAGGTTGACGGCGTCGGGCGGGCCCAGCGCCTCGTTGGGATCGACGTAGCGGTTGCGCGCGAGCGAGCACGCGGGCATCCACCAGTCCACGACGGACTGGGCGTAGACGGCGGCCTCTCGGGCCGGCGCCGCCTGCGCGCTCGCCGCGGGCATCGGATCGAAGCACGGTCCGAGCGCGCGACGTCCCTCTGTGCTCGCCAGACGCGCGAGCAGGCGGCCGGCGGACGCGCGTCGCGGCGAGTTGAGAACGAGCGCGGCCGTGGCCACCAGCGGACGTACCTCCGAGAGGCGCCGCTCGCCGCCTCCGGCCAGGGAGCGCGGCACCAGCGCGTAGCGTGCGCGTCGCAATGCGCCCGCGTCGTCGGTGACGGCGAGACGTCCGGTGTCGAGCGCGCCCAGGGACGTGCGGGCCTCGCGTCCCAGCTGTCCCGCGAGGACGGCCACCGGCTCCGTGGCGAACGCGGACACGGCTCCCCGAGGTGATCCCTCGGGCACGACCGTCACCCACGGGATCTGGCCCAGATCCACCGCGCTTGCGACCTCGGCCGTCCCGCCTTCGAGGAGCCGCGTCATCTCGACGTCGTCGCCGACCACGAGGTCCGCGTCCTGCGGAGGATCGGGATCGGCGCGGACGAGGACGACGGGCACGCCCGCGGCCCGCGCCGCGGAATCCAACGCCGGCGCCAGGCAAGCCGCGAAGGCCGCGCTGGCCCGCACGCGCACCGGCTCCGGCCCGGCGGCGGCGGCGGAAGGGCGCACCTCCGCCTGTCCCGCGAGCAGCAAGGCGGCGCCAGCGATCGGAAGCGAACGGAGCCGTCTCATCGCGTGCGCAGGCTCAGCGCGTGGTCGGCCGCGGAGCACGTCCCGAGCTCCCCCTCGAAGCCGCCGACGGTGGCCAGCGCGAGATAGCCGGCGAGAGTTCCCGTCAGCACCTCGCCGCGGCTGTCGGTGGAGCGCAAGACGGGGCCCGCGGCGATGGCGTGTATCCAGACGCGCTGGCCCTGCTCGGAGACGGCGCCCTCCTGATCGTTCTTCGTGCCCAGCCCCCCGCGGATCGCGAAATTCTCGTGCACCGCCTCCAGCTCGAGACGGAATCCGTTGGGGTCGAGCAGCACCTGGACTCCGGGATGGGTCGTCACGCCCGCGTCCGCGGCGGTCATCAGGAACGTGATCGGCGTGCGCGACATGGCGCAGGACGCGGAAGGCGTGATCGACAGCGTGTAGCGGCCGGTGATGGGCCCTCCGGGCTGGGCGGTGGGGCTGGGGCTGGGCGACGGCATGGGACCGATCGGGTTCGACCCCCCACAGCCGGCGGCGAAGGCGACGAGCGCCACGACGGCCGCCCGCGAAGCGGCCAGAGCCAGAGGCGGCGCCGTCTTCACGCTCGAGATGTCGGGCCGGAAGAGGGAAGGCGGTCGTGCATGTCCCGAAAACACCGCATGATACAGTAGCCCGCCGGAAAGCCCCAACCTTGCGCGAGCCCCGGCCCATTGCGATCCAGAGCGCCCTCCAGGACCCGAAATCCTCCTCGCTGTCCAAGTACCAGGACCTCGTGGTGGGCAGCCGCAGCCTGGGCCGTCTCATCCTCTATGAATGCGTGGTGCTCTTCACGTCCTGGGTCCCGGGCGCGCTCGGCCTCGTCCTGCGCCGCTTCGCCTATCCGTTGATGCTCGGATCGTCGGGTCGGAACGTCACGTTCGGACAAGGCGTGGTGGTTCGCCATCCGCACAAGGTCCACCTCGGCGACGACGTGGTGGTGGACGACCTCGTCCTGCTCGACGCCAAGGGCACCACGAACACCGGGATCCGGATCGGCAACGGCGTCTTCCTCGGCCGCGGCACCATCCTCTCCTGCAAGGACGGCGACATCACGCTGGGCGACCACGTGAACATCGGGTTCCACTCCGAGATCTTCTCCGGCTCCCAGGTGACGGTGGGACGGCACGGCCTCTTTGCGGCGTACACGTACCTGGTCGGGGGCGGCCACGAGTTCGAGCAGGCGGGCGTCCCCGTCATCGAGCAGGAGCGGCGGTCGAAGGGGATCACGCTCGGCGAGAACGTGTGGTTGGGCGCGGGGGCCAAGGTGATGGACGGCGTGCGCATCGCGGATCACGTCGTGGTCGGCGCGGGCGCGGTGGTGACCGAGGACCTTCCCGCGGGCGCGGTCGCGGTGGGCGTGCCCGCGCGCGTGGTGCGGACGCGGGAGGCGGCCCCCGCCCCGTGAGCCGGACCAAGCGGATCCTGGTCGTCACCTCCGGCGCGCTGTTCGTGCGCGGGGGCCATCTCGCGATCGCGGAGGCGACGGCGGCCGCGCTGCGGTCCGCGGGGTACCTCTCCGAGGTGATGGTCACGCCGCAGAACCGGTTCGGCCGCCAGCTCTCCGCGTATTGGGCAACCTGGCTGACCGACGTCGGCGAGACCGCGGACGGCCAGCCGGTGGACCAGGTCATCTCCCTGCGCTTCCCGTCCTACGCCGTCCGCCACTGGCACCACGTCTGCTGGCTCAACCACCGCATGCGCGAGTACTACGACCTGTGGGAGCGCTTCATCCGCGGGCTCGGGCGCAAGGGCAAGCTCAAGGAGGGCGTGCGGCGGCGCGTCTTCCACTCACTGGACCGGTGGCTGCTCACGCGCAACGTCGATCGCCTGATCGCGCAGAGCAAGACGATCCAGGCGCGGCTGCAGCGCTTCGGGCGGATCCCCAGCGAGCTCCTCTACCCGCCGCCCCCGGAGCGGCCGTACCGCACCGACGCCTACGGCGACTACATCTTCGCGGTCTCGCGCCTCACCCCCCTGAAGCGCATGGGCCTGCTCGTGGAGGCGGCCGCGAAGATGAAGGACCAGCGGCTCGCCATCAAGATCGCGGGTGAAGGCGAGGAGGCGGGCCTGCTCCGCGAGCGGATCAAGGACCTCGGCCTCGAGGGGCGGATCGAGATGCTCGGTGGTGTCTCCGACGCCGAGCTCGTCGAGCACTACGCGCGCTGCCGCGCCGTCTACTTCGCGCCCTGGAACGAGGACTACGGGTTCGTGACCCTGGAAGCCTTCCGATCGGGCAAGGCGGTCGTCACGACCACCGACAGCGGAGGTCCGGCGGAGCTGGTGCGGCACGGGGAGAACGGGCTCGTCGGACCCGATACCCCGGAAGCGGTGGCCGCGCACCTCGACGCCCTGTCCGCGGACCGCGGCCGGGCCGAGCGCCTGGGCCAGGCCGCTCTTCACGATGCGTCCCTTCACACCTGGGACCGCGCGGTCGAGGTCCTCGTCCGGCCGCTCTGAGTGCCAGCCACACATCCCGCTGGTGGCCGCAGTGTGAATTCGTGAGCCAAACGTGGTGAAATTGTCGGGCGAGGCCCGCGAATGAAGAAGGTCCTGGAAGACAAGCCGGCGGCCGCGGAAGCGCGGCCGAAGGATCGCAAAGGCACGTTCACCACGATCTCGGGCCGGCCCATCGCGCCGCTCTATCGGCCGGAGGACGCGGCCGGGACCGACTATGCGCGCGACCTCGGCGACCCCGGCCAGTTCCCGTACACGCGCGGCATCCACGAGACGATGTACCGCGGCAAGACCTGGACCATGCGCCAGTTCGCGGGGTTCGGGACGGCGGCGCAAACGAACGAGCGGTTCAAGTACCTGCTGGAGCACGGCTCGCACGGCCTCTCGATCGCTTTCGACCTGCCCACCCTGATGGGGCGCGACCCCGACCATCCGCTCTCGCTGGGCGAGGTGGGGAAGTGCGGCGTCGCCATCAGCTCGCTCGCGGACATGGAGACGCTGCTGGGCGGCATCCCCCTCGACCAGGTCTCGACGTCGATGACCATCAACTCGCCCGCGGCCATGATGCTCGCCCTCTACATCTGCGTGGCCGAGAAGCAGGGCGTGCCCCCGGAGCAGCTCGCGGGCACGGTGCAGGCGGACATCCTCAAGGAGTTCATCGCCCAGAAGGAGTACATCTACCCGCCGCGCCCGAGCATGCGGATCATCGTGGACATGATCCGCTACTGCACCGATCACATGCCGAAGTGGAACTCGATCTCGATCTCCGGATACCACATCCGCGAGGCGGGCTCGACCGCGGCCCAGGAGCTGGCCTTCACCCTGCGCGACGGCATCGAATACGTGCAGTGGTGCGTGGACGCGGGCATGGACGTGGACAGCTTCGCGCCTCGCCTGTCGTTCTTCTTCAACTCGCACTCCGACTTCTTCGAGGAGATCGCGAAGTTCCGGGCCGCGCGTCGCATCTGGGCCCGCACCATGCAGGAGCGCTTCGGGGCCAAGAACCCGCGCTCCTGGATGTGCCGTTTCCACACCCAGACGGCCGGGGTGAGCCTGACCGCGCAGCAGCCGTACAACAACGTCGTGCGCACCTCGCTGCAGGCCCTGGCCGCCGTGCTGGGGGGAACGCAGTCGCTGCACACGAATTCCCTGGACGAGGCACTGGCCCTGCCTACGGAAGAGGCGGTCACGATCGCGCTGCGCACGCAGCAGGTCATCGCGCACGAGTCCGGCGTCGTGAACACGGCGGATCCGCTGGCCGGGTCGTATTTCGTGGAGAAGCTCACGAACGACATCGAAGCGGAGGCCCTCGAGTACTTCCGCAAGATCGACGCCATGGGCGGGATGGTGGCGGCGGTGGAGCGCGGCTTCCCCCAGCGCGAGATCCAGGAAGCGGCCTTCCAGTTCCAGAAGGCGGTGGACCGGAAGGACAAGATCATCGTCGGGGTCAACGACTACATCATGGAAGAGGACCCGTTCCCCATCCTGTACATCGACGAGTCCGTGGCGGAATCGCAGACGGCCTCCGTCCAGCGTCTCAAGGAGACGCGTGACGACGCGCGCGTGCAGAAGTGCCTGGAGGACCTGCGGCAGGCCGCGCGCGGGACGGACAACGTCATGTACCCGATGCTGGAATGCGCCCGCGCGTATGCCACCCTGGGCGAGATGTGCGACGCCCTGCGCGACGTGTGGGGCGAATACCAGGAACCCCCGACGTTCTAGCGATCGGTAGAGTGATCGGTCCGGCTGTCGTCCTCCTCGCCGTCGGCGCGGCGCACGCGGTATCGGCGGCGCGCACGGCGTCGGTCACGGTCGTGGCTCCCGTCGCGACCTGCGTGGAGGCCAAGCTGGGCAGCCTGGCCGCGCGGCCCGGGCCGGACGGTGCCTTCGAGTTCGAGGTCGAAATCACGGAGACGCGGACCTACCGGCTGGAATGCGGCGGCAAGTTCGAGATCGATCTCGCCCCCGCCGACCGCTTGACCGTCACCCTCGACGGAACAGGGAAGATCCGGTTCTCGGGACGCGGCTCCGCCGCGAACGATTACAGGAGTGCTCCGGCCGCGCTGTCCATCCCGGTCATGAGCGGGCTCGCACCGCAACCGCGCGCGGCCTTCGTGGCGGCCTGGCAAGCGCTCCTCGACCGCGATCTCGTCCGCCTGAAGCAGGCCGAGCGGGACGGCGCGCCCCGGGATTTCCTCGAACGCGAGACCGTGCGGCTCCGCTTTCGATGGGCCCAGGGACGCGTGATGTTCCCGTTCTTCCACTGGCGCGAAACCGATGAAGAGTCGATCGTGCCCGACCCCGCGCTGCCCGGGATCCTGAAATCCCTCCCCATCGAGGATCCCCGCTGGTGGGAGCTGCGCGAGCATCAGGAGCTCCTCGATGCGCATCTCCATGCGCGCGCGCGCGAGCGCCTGGACAGCGTGCCGGAGCTTCGAACGGGCGACAACCGGTGGCTGCGGGCAAAGCTGGACGTCCTGGGGTCCGAGGTCGCGAGCCCGCCGCTTCGCCTGCGGGAGACGACGCGGCTGATCGCCAAACACGTCGAGGACGACGGATCGAAGGGGATCGACCCGATCCTCGAACGCTGGATGAGCCTGTCGCCCGACGCGGAGAGCGTGAAGCGAGTTCGTGACCTGGTGGCCGCGGATCGGGCCCGGCGGGATGGCCACCCCGTCCGCGTCTATCGAGAGGTGGGCGGCGTGCCTCTCGAGCTCCACTTGCTGGAGCCAGCGGGCCCGCGTCGCGAGGGCCCGCGGCCGGCGATGCTCTGGCTCCACGGCGGCTCGGCGACGGAGGGCACCTGGTGGTGGTCGCCGGTGATCACCCAGGCCCTCCTCGACGACGGCATCTTCGTGGCCGCGGTCGAGCTCACCACCGGCAACCGGTTCGACGCGGACGCCGATCAGTTTGCGGATGCGAGCGCCGCCTACGTCTGGCTGAAAGCGCACGCTGCGGAGTTTGCCGTGGATCCCACGAGGATCGGTGTGGCGGGATTCTCGTCGGGGGCCTCGGTGGCACTTCTCCTCGCCACCCGTGGCGTCTCGGCGGGTCGGGGTGGCGGCTCGGGCAGTGGTAGCGAACGTCCCGCGGCCCTCGTGACCATGAGCGGGTGTGCGGATCCTAGCGAAGACGCATGGTTCCGCAAGACGATGGCACGCGAGCACCGGTCACCGGCCGACTTCTCGCCCCTCGCGCGGGTGGGACCTGGGCAGCCGCCGGTTCTCGCCGTCCATGCGACGGCGGACGAGTACTGCGCCTACGCGGACATGCAGCGCTTCATGGAACGGTACGTCGCGGCCGGCAACGACGGCGAGCTGATATCCGTGCGCGACGCCGGACACTTCTTCGGCTTCTATCACCCGCCCGGCCAAAGGCAGACACGCGAGGCGATCGCGGCGGCCCTGAAGAGATGGGGCTGGTCTCGCTGATCCGCCGGGGTCCCGACGCGGTGGTAGACTCGTTGATCGGATGAGCTCCACTCCGGCGCCGCACCGCATCCGTGTCCTCATCGCCAAGCCCGGCCTCGACGGGCACGACCGCGGCGCCAAGGTCGTGGCCCGCGCCTTGCGCGACGCGGGCATGGAGGTCATCTACACCGGCCTGCGCCAGAGCCCCGAGCAGATCGTGGCCGCGGCGGCGCAGGAGGACGTGGACGCGATCGGCCTCTCGATCCTCTCCGGCGCGCATCTGCCCATCTGCCGCCGCGTCGTGGAGCTCCTGAAAGAGAAGGGGATCGACGGGATCCAGGTCTTCGTGGGGGGGATCATCCCCGCCCAGGACATCCCCGAGCTGAAGAAGCTCGGTATCGCGGAGGTCTTCCTGCCCGGCGCGTCGCTGTCGGACGTCGTTCGGCTCGTCTCCAGCGCCGTTCCCGCGCACTGAAGCGGAGCGCGCCCCGCGTGCGCGCTTCCGGGGACCTCGACCGCCTATAATTAATTGACAGGAAAGAGGCCGCGGTCTATCTTCAGACGCCGCGTCCGGACCCCTTTGGAGGCTGAGTGACGATGGGCAAGAAGATCCTGCTTGCGGACGACAGCATCACCATCCAGAAAGTCATCGAGCTGACGTTCTCGGATGAGGACTTCGAGGTCGTCACGGTGGGGAACGGGCGGCTGGCGGTCGAGAAGGTCCAGGACGTGCGTCCGGATCTCGTGCTCTGCGACATCATCATGCCGGAGAAGGACGGATACGAGGTCTGCGACTTCATCAAGAAGACGCCGTCCCTCGCTCACATCCCCGTCTTGTTGCTCACGGGCGCGTTCGAGCCGTTCGATCAGGATCGGGCCAGCCGCGTCGGGTGCGACGGGTTCCTGGCCAAGCCGTTCGAGCCGCAGACCCTGATCGCCAAGGTGAAGGACCTGCTCAGCCAGTCGGGCACGCGCACGGTGGCTCCGACGCGCCCCGCGCCCGCGTCTCCGGTCCCAGCGCCGGTGGCCGCGCACCAGCCGGAGCCGAGCTTCATACCCGACGAGCCGCTCGAAGAGACGCCGACGATGATCACCCCGCCGTATACGGAGATCGGCAAGTCGGTGTACCAGGAGCCACCGATTCCGCCGCCGCCCTCGTCCGCCGCCGTCGCGCCCGAGGACCTGTCCTACGTGGAGGACCTGCCGGAGCCGGACGATCTCATGGACGTGAGCCCCGAGGAGTCCGCGACGCTCCAGGGTGGATCCGCGGACCAGGCGGAGGACGAGAGCCCGTCGCCGTGGGCGCAACCCACCATCGAAGTCCCGCTGGAGATGCGCGCGCAGGCCGGCCTCGAGGCGGCGCAGCCCGCCGCCGAGCCGACGTTCGACGAGGTCTTCGAGGAAGAGGAGCCCGCGGCCGCCTCCGTGCCGCCCGCACCCTCTCCCGCGCCGGTTGCGACCCCCGCGGCCTCCCATTCCCACGCGCACGCGGAAGAGGCGGCGGATGCACACCTCGGCGCGGGCACCGATGACTTCGGGTACGTGCGCACGCAGGACGTGACGGGATCGCCGGCCGCGCCGTCCGTGCCCTCGGCGGCGGCTCCGGAAACGGTGCAGGAGGGATTCGGCTGGGTCCGCCAGGCCGATCTTCCCGCCGTCCCCCCCGCCCGGCACGATTCCGGTTCCTACACCCGCCGCGAAGCACCCTCTTTCACGGGCATGAACGACGACGAAGAGAGCGAGGCCAGAGTGCCAGAGCCCCCCCGTCGCGCCCCCGAGCCGGAGAAACGTGCCCCGGAGCCGCTGTCGGTGGCGCCACCTCCTGCGCTGGAGTCCTCGTTCTCCGCCCTCGCGCCCGAGAGCGCGCCGGAACCGCCGCCCGCGCTTTCCGCGGCCGCGGAGGTCGGCGTTCCCGTCGACATGGTCGAGAAGATCGCGCAGCGCGTGGTGGCCCAGATCTCGGAGAAGGTCATCCGTGAGATCGCGTGGGAAGTCATCCCCGACCTCGCGGAGAACCTGATCAAGAAGGAGATCGACAAGCTCAAGGCCGAGCTGCAGCAAACGTAGCCGCGCGCCCGCGACGGAGAGCGGTCGTCACGGCGCTTGGTCGGAAACGACGCGACGGCGCTTCGCAGAAACAAGGAACAAGATGCTACGTAGAGCGATGCGGCGCTGCGAAGCAGCGGCGCGTCGCGAGGGGGGTTTCAGGGGGGGCCGCGCAGCGCCCACCTGGATGGTGCGCAAGTGCCCCCCTGACTAAGTAAGCTAGAGACCAGCTGACAGCGAATCGCAAACAGCGAATGGCGAACAGCGAAGCGAACAGAACTAAAGACACGAGCATGCCCCCCGAAGAACTCGCCAAGGCCTACGAGCCCAAAGACGTCGAGTCGCGCTGGTACCCCTTCTGGGAGAAGAGCGGCTTCTTCATCGCCGATCCCGCGTCCCGCAAGCCGCGCTTCGCGATCATGATCCCGCCCCCCAACGTCACGGGCTCGCTGCACATCGGGCACGCCTTCACCCTCACCCTCCAGGACGTGATGGTGCGTTGGAAGCGCATGAGCGGCTTCGACACGCTCTGGCTGCCCGGCCTGGACCACGCGGGCATCGCCACGCAGATGGTGGTGGAGCGCCAGCTCGCCAAGGACGGGAAGCGCAAGGAGGACCTCGGGCGCGAGGAGTTCGAGGCGCGCGTCTGGCGCTGGCGCGAGGAGAGCGGGGGGAAGATCCTCGAACAGCTCCGCATCATGGGCTACTCGCTGGACTGGACCCGCGAGCGCTTCACGATGGACCCGGGAATGTCGCGCGCGGTGCGCGAGGTGTTCGTCCAGCTCTGGGAGCAGGGGCTCATCTACCGCGGCTACTACATCGTCAACTGGTGCCCGCGCTGCGTGACCGCGCTCAGCGACCTCGAGGTGGAGACGGAGACGGAGCCCGGCTCCCTCTGGCACATCCGCTACCCGGAGAAGGCGGGCGGCCCCGGCATCGTAGTCGCCACCACGCGCCCGGAGACGCTGCTCGGCGACACCGCGGTGGCCGTGCACCCGGACGACGAGCGGTACAAGCACCTCATCGGCCGGCCGGTGCTCCTGCCCGTGCTCGGGCGCGAGATCCCGGTGGTGGCGGACGAGTTCGTGGACCGCACGTTCGGGACGGGCGCGGTGAAGGTCACCCCCGCGCACGACGCGAACGACTTCGCGGCCGGGCAACGCCTGGGCCTGCCTTCCATCAACATCATGGACGAGCGGGCCGTCCTCAACGACAACGCCGGGCCCTACAAGGGGCAGGACCGCTTCGAGGCGCGCAAGGGGATCGTGGCCCAGCTCGAGCAGGAAGGGCTCCTCGTCAAGACGGAGCCGCATCCGGTGCCCCTCGGCCGCTGCCAGCGCTGTGGCACCGTCGTGGAGCCCCGGCTGTCGCGGCAGTGGTTCGTGAAGATGGCGCCCCTGGCCGCGCCCGCCCTGGCCGCGGCGGAGGACGGCCGCATCCGCTTCGTGCCGGAGAGCTGGACCAAGACCTACTTCGAGTGGATGCGCAACATCCGCGACTGGTGCATCTCGCGCCAGCTCTGGTGGGGCCATCGCATCCCGGCCTGGACCTGCGCGAAGTGCGACGAGCTCACGGTGGCCCGCGAGGCGCCCGCGGCCTGCCCGAAGTGCGGCGCCGCGGAGCTCACCCAGGAGACGGACGTCCTCGACACCTGGTTCTCGTCCGGGCTGTTCCCGTTCTCCACCCTGGGCTGGCCGGACAAGGCGCCCGACGTCGCGCGCTACTACCCGAACGACGTGATGATGACGGGTTACGACATCCTGTTCTTCTGGGTGGCGCGCATGATCATGCTCGGCATGCGGTTCGCGGGCGACATCCCGTTCCCGGTGGTGTTCCTGAACGGCCTCGTGCGCGACGAGCACGGCAAGAAGATGTCGAAGACGCGGGGCAACGACGTCAACCCGCTCGACCTCGTGTCGCGCCACGGCACGGACGCCGTGCGCTTCACCATGACCGCGCTGGGTGCGCCGGGCACCAACCCCGCCCTCAGCGAGCAGCGCCTGGCCGGTTACCGCGCCTTCGTGAACAAGCTGTGGAACGCCTCGCGATTCCTCCTCATGAACCTTGAAGGCGAGCGCGCGGGGAGCTACGAGTTCTCCGCCCTGCCCTTGCCCAGCCGCTGGATCCTGAGCCGCCAGCAGGAAGTGGCGCGCAAGGTGGGGGAGGCCCTCACCGAGTTCCGCTTCGACCAGGCCGCGAACGAGCTGTACCACTTCGTGTGGGACGAGTTCTGCGACTGGTACATCGAGATCGCGAAGTCGTATTTCCCGGATCCGGTGGAAGGGCCCCGCACCCGCGCCGTGCTGCTGGAGGTGCTGGAGAAGACGCTGCGCCTCCTCCATCCCGTGATCCCGTACGTGACGGAGGAGATCTGGCAGCGCCTGCCCCATGAGGGGCCGTCGATCATGATCGCGCCCTTCCCGGTGCCGGAGCCGGGCAAGCTGGACGTCGAGGACGAAGCGGCCATGACGCGCGTGATGCGGCTGGTCACGGCCATCCGCACCCTGCGCGCGACCTACGAGGTGGACCGCAAGAAGCGGATCGACGTGACCGTGGTCGCGCCCGCGAGCGCGGACGCGGAGTTCGTCACCCGGCACGGCGCGCTCGTGAAGCATCTGGCCGGCCTCGGCGAGTTCCGCGTAGTGGCCGCCGCCGACGACGAGCCGGGCACGCTGCGCGAGCCCGTGGACGGCGTCGAGCTGCGGGTCTCCATGGCGGGGCTCTTCGACGTGGCCGCGGAGCAGGCACGCCTCACCAAGGAGCTGGGCAAGATCGACGACGAGATGGGCTCCCTGCGGAAGAAGCTGGAGAACCCGCAGTTCGTGGAGAGAGCCAAGCCGGAGGTGGTCTCGCAGGCGCGTCAGCGCGTGGTAGAGCTGGAAGAGCGCAAGAGCAAGGTGGACGCGACCCTCGCAGAGCTCGGCCGGCTGTAGATGACGAGCCGCGTCGAGCCCTGGGCCATCCTCGACATCGATCCCGAGCGGGTCCGGCGCATCGTGCGCCAGGCCCTCGAGGAGGACGTGGGCGCGCGCGACGTCACCACGGAAGCCACGGTGGACGCGAAGGCGCGGGCCAGCGGCGTCTTCGTGGCCAAGCAGGCGCTCCTCGTCGCGGGCCTCGACGTCGCCCTGGAAGTCTTCAACGCCGTCGACCCGGAGATCGCCTGGGAGACGCGGGCGCGCGAGGGCGATCGCTTCGAAGCCGGCAACGCGATCGCGTCCGTGACCGGCCCCGCCCGCGGCATCCTGACCGGCGAGCGCGTCGCCTTGAACTTCCTGCAACGCATGTCCGGTATCGCGACCATCACCCGCGGGTTCGTGGACGCGGTGGCGGGAACGAAGGCGAAGATCCGGGACACACGCAAGACGACGCCGCTCTTGCGGCTCCTGGAGAAGCGGGCCGTGTCCGTGGGTGGAGGCACGCCCCATCGCTCGGGGCTCGATTCCGCGATCCTGGTCAAGGACAACCACGTGCTGATGGCGGGCTCGGTGGGGGAGGCGACGCGTCGTGCCGTCGCCGCCGCCGGCGATCTCCAAGTGGAGATCGAGGTGGACCGTCCGGAGCAGATCGACGAGGCGATGGCCGCCGGTGCGCAAATGATCCTGCTCGACAACTTCACGCCGGACCAGGTGGCGCAGGCGGTGAAGCGCATCGCCGGGCGCGTGCCCGTGGAGGTCTCGGGCGGCATCCGCCTCGAGAACGTACGCGCCTACGCGGAGGCGGGTCCCGACTACATCGCGGTGGGCGCCCTCACGCACTCCGCGCCCGCCGTCGACATCTCGCTGGACCTCGAGCGCGCGCCGTGAACGCGGATCCGGGCCACGCGGGCCTCCGCCTGCGCGCCCTGCTCGCCGCCCGCGGCCTCGAGTGGCCGGCGGAGATCGAGCACGCGGTCCTTTCGCCCTCGACCAACGACCGGCTCAAGCAGCGGGCGCGCGCGGGAGCCGCGGAGTGGACGGTGGTCCTCGCGGACGCGCAGACGGCCGGGCGGGGACGGCAGGGGAGGCGTTGGTCGTCGCCGCCCGGGAACCTGTACCTGTCCGTGCTCCTCCGCCCGGCGCCTCCGGGGGCGCGCTGGAGCGTCCTGCCCCTGGCCACGGGCCTCGCGGTCGCGGAGGCGCTCGCCGCCGAAGGCGTGGAGTCGAGCCTCAAGTGGCCGAACGACGTGATGGTCGGGGGACGCAAGGTCGGGGGCATCCTGGCGGAGGCGACGTCGGGGGCGGACGGGCTCGAATCGGTCGTCCTCGGCATCGGCGTCAACGTCGCCGTACGTCCGCCCGACCTCCCGGCGGACGTGGCGCCCACCGTCACCTGCGTCGCGGAAGAGCTCGCGCGCGCGGTGGACCGCGTCGAGATCGCGTCCGCGGTCCTGACCCGACTGACCGTCTGGTATCATGCCCTGGCGCGCGAAGGCCCCCAGGTCGTCCAGGCCGCGTGGCGCGCCCGCGCGGTGCCGTGGTGGGGCCGGGCCGTCGAAGCGCAGTCCGGCGGGCGCCGGGTGCGCGGCATCGCGCGCGACCTCGACGAAGGCGGCGCCCTCATCCTGGAGCTCGAAGACGGGAGCCGGACGGTGCTTCACTCGGGCGAGGTGCGCGAGATCCGGCCCGCGCGCGACTGAACGGGACAAGCGATGCCCCTCCTCCTCACCATCGACGTCGGCAACACGAACACCGTCCTCGGCGTGCACGACGGCGAGGACCTCAAGGCGCACTGGCGCCTCACCACCCGCCGCGAGCAGACCGCGGACGAATACGGCATCCTCGTGCGCAGCCTCTTCGCCGCGTCCAGCATCGACGTCGCGCAGATCGTCGGGATCGCTCTCGCCAGCGTCGTGCCGCCCCTGACGTCGGTGGTGGTCACTCTTTGCCGGACCTACCTCGGCCACGAGCCGCTCGTGATCGAGCCGGGCGTGAAGACCGGGATGCCGATCCTCTACGAGCCTCCCAGCGACGTGGGCGCCGACCGCATCGTCAACGGCGTCGCCGCCTTCGCCGCCTACGGCGGTCCCGTGATCGTGGTGGACTTCGGGACGGCCACGACCTTCGACGTCGTCACCAAGAAGGGGGAGTACATCGGGGGCGTGATCTGCCCCGGCGTCGGGATCAGCGCGGACGCGCTCTTCCAGCGCGCGGCGCGCCTGCCGCGGGTGGACCTACGCAGCCCGGGCAAGGTCATCGGCCGCTCCACCGTCGGCTCCATCCAGTCCGGCCTCTACTTCGGGTACGCCTCCATGGTGGAAGGCATCATCAAGCGCATCCGCGCCGAGCTGGGCGAGCCCGCGCGCGCGGTGGCGACGGGCGGGCTGGCCGAGAGCCTGGCCGCGGACGTGCCGTCGATCGAGGCGGTCGATCCCGTGCTGACCTTGACCGGCCTTCGCCTCATCTGGGCGCGCAACCGCGCGGCCACGCGCTGAGCGGGCCGGCGATGCGGGAGGCGCCCGCGGACGCGGCCCTCGAAGAGGCGGCCTATTACCAGTCGATCGAGGAGTTCTTCGTCTCGCGCCGCGGCGATCCGCTCTTCCTGTCGAACGCGGACTGGCTGCTCATCCGCAAGTGGCGCCGGGCCGGCGTGCCCCTGCGCGTCGTGATGCGAGGCATCGGCGACGCCCTGGACGGCCACGCCCACTCCTGGGGCCGCAAGCGCAAGGTCGGGAGCCTCGCCTACTGCGCGGCGGAGGTGGACGCGGCGCGGGAGCGGTGGCAGCGCGCGCTGTCGTTCGACGACGAGGCGGAGACGAGCGTTTCCACCGCCGTGACGGGCTTCGCGAGCGCGCTCGAGTCGGCGACGGGACTGGGGCCTCGCGGGGCCGCCGCGGCGCGATCGGCGGCGGCGGAGCTGCGCGGCCTGGCCGCGCCCCCGCGGGGCGGGCCGCCGCGTCTCGAAGAGCTCACGCGCCGCCTGGGCGCCACCGAGAAGGCCGTGCTCGCCGCGCTGCGCGCGGACGCGGAGAGAGAGGTCGTGGCCGCCATCGAGGCGGAGATCGAGCGAGACCTCGGACCCTACCGCGGCCGGATGCCCGACCGCGTGCTGGACCAGATCAAGGGCGAAGCCTGGGCGCGGCGCCTCCTGGCCCGGCACGGCATCCCGCGCCTCAGCCTCTTCCACCTGTGAGCGGGCTGCGCAGGGACCAGCGCATCGAGGTCACGGTCGAGCGCGCCGTCTATCGCGGCCAGGGGCTGGCCCGCCACGAGGGGCAGGTGGTCTTCGTCCCCCGCGGCCTGCCCGGCGACGTCCTGCGCGTGCGCGTGGCGTCGGTGACGCCGGGCTACGTCAAGGCGGAGATCGAGGAGGTCGTGACGGCCGGCCCGGGGCGGAGCGACGCCCGCTGCCCGTACTTCGCCCAGTGTGGCGGGTGTGCGTACCAGCACCTGGATCCGGCCGCGCAAGCGGCCCTGAAGGAGTCCGTGCTGCGCGACGCGCTGCGTCGCGCGGGCACGGCCTGGGAGGGACCGATCGTGGTGCGGCCATCGCCGCCGGAGGGATGGCGCACGCGCGCGACCCTCCACGTCGAGCAGGGCCGCGACGGAGTGCGCCTCGGGTTCCACCGCGAAGCCAGCCATGACGTCGTCGACATCGAGCGATGCCTGCAGCTCTCGGCCCCGATGATGGCGGGGGCGCGCGGACTTCGCGATGCCCTGGCCGCGCGCCCTGGTCTGGCGCGGGCGGTGCGCGACGTCGAGCTCGCGGAGTCCTTCGACGGCCGGCGCCTGGTCGCATCCCTGGAGACGACCCTCGACCCGAAGGAGGCCTCGGGCGCGGCGTCCCTCGGGGACGCGGTGCCGAGCCTGACCGGCCTCGGCCTCGTCGCGGGCGAGGGACGGCGGCGGCGCTTCCTGCTCCTGCGCGGGGACGCGCACGTGGACGCGACGGTACACGGCCTGCACCTCCGTGCGCACGTCCAGTCCTTCTTCCAGGCCAACCGCTTCCTCGTGGACGCGCTCGTCCAGGAGGTCCTCGACCGCACGCCTGCGGGCGGGAGCGTGCTCGACCTCTACGCCGGCGTCGGCCTCTTCGCGCTCCCCCTGGGCCGGCGGGCGGAAGAGGTGCGGGGACTGGAGCTGAGTCCCAACGCGGTTGAAGACGCGCGCGCGAACGCGGCGGCGGCGGGCCTCTCGCACGTGCGCATCCATTCCGGCGACGTGCGCGAGATGGCGGAGCTTCCGCCGCGGCCGGACGAGCGGATCGTCCTCGATCCCCCGCGCACGGGGGCGGGGGCGGACGTCGTGCGCATGGTTGCCGCCCGAAAGCCATCATCCGTCGTGTACGTCTCGTGCGATCCGCCCACCCTCGGACGCGACCTCAAGGTGTTCGCGGCCGAGGGCTACGCGCCGGACTCGATCGCCGCTTTCGATCTCTTCCCCGACACCTTCCACGTGGAGACCGTCGTCCACCTGGCCCCGCGTCGAGGGTTGTGACAGTTTCAGGAACCGGCCGGAAGTGGTCCGCGGCCGGCCCGGGCCGGCCGTAGTCTTCATCCGGCCTCGCCGTCTTCCTCCTGCTCCGGCCGTATGCCCCGCCCTCTCGTCGCGGTGGCGTGCGCGTTCGCCGCAGGCACCGCCCTCGGTGGAGGCTTGCCCCCCACGGCATCCGTCGCGTTGATGGCTCTGGCCGCGCCGGTGCTGGTGGCGGCCACGCGCGCCCTCTCCGTGCGCGCCGTCGCGATCCTCGCCGCGGCCCTGGCCCTGGGCGCGGCCGCGGCCGCCGTGGAAGGGCGCGCCTACGACCGCACTCCCCTGCGCGAGTGGATCCTCGAGCGGCCCGACGAGGGCCCGGTGAAGGTTCGTGGCGTGTGCCGTGGCGATCCGCGCGAAGGCGAAGGCCGATGGACGCTCGTGCTCGACGTGGAGGAGGTTGCCGGGCGGTCCATGTCCGGACGCGTCCGCATCGACGTCGGCGGCGCCGCGGCCCGCGCCCCCCTGATCGACGGAGATCGTGTCGTGGTGTGGGCCGTCCTGCGGGTGCCGCGCGGGCTGCGCGATCCCGGTGCGTTCGACGCGCCCGCCCAGGCGCGCCGCGACGGCGTCCACGCGTGGGGCGCGGCCAAGAGCCCGCGTCTCGTGGAAGCGACGGGGGAGCGCGACGCGGGCTGGCTGCGCGACCGGGCCGCGCGGGCGCGGCGGTGGTCGCGGGAACGGCTCGTGGACGCCCTGCCTCCCGGGCGCGAGCAGGCCCTGGTGCGTGCCATGGTCCTCGGCGAGCGGACGGCTCTGGACGCGGAGACCTCGGAGACGTTCCGCATGGCGGGGACGTACCACGTGCTCGCGCTCTCGGGCGCGCAGGTCGCGATGGTGGCGGCCCTGCTGGGCTGGGTCCTGCGCGCGTGGGGCACCCCGCTGGCGCGCGCCCTCGTCCTGTCCGCGGCCCTGGCTTTCTACTGCACGTTCGTGGGCGGCGACGTGCCCGTCCTGCGCGCGACGGTCATGGCCGCGGTCGTGCTCGGAGGGCGCACGCTCGACCTCGACGGGGACGCCGCGAACCTCCTCGGGCTGGCCGCGATCCTCCTCCTCGCCCACCGGCCGTCGTCGATCAGCGACGTGGGATTCCAGCTCTCGTTCGCGGCCACGTTGGGCCTCGTCCTCCTGACTCCGCCCGTGATGCGAATGATGCCCGCGCTTCCCTTCGGGGCGGACGTGGCGCTCGCCTCGTCGCTCGGCGCCCAGGCCGCCCTCGGGCCGCTGCTCGCGTGCCACTTCCATCGCCTGGCTCCGGCCGCATTGCTGCTGAACCTGGTCGCGGTGCCGCTCAGCGGCGCGGTCCTGCTCGCCGGCTTCGCGATCCTCGCCGCGTCCGTGATCTCTCCCGCGCTCGTCTCCGTCGCCGCCGCCGTGGCCTGGGCGAGCGCCCGCGGCCTGCTCCTGTCCGGCGAAGTCGTGCGGCTTGCGCCCTGGCTCGACGTGCGGGTGGCCACGCCCGCGCTCGGTCCGGCCCTGGTCGCCGTGGCGGGGCTCGCCGCCTTCGCGCGCGGCCGGCGCCGGGGGCTCGTGCTCTGGGCCGCGGGCACCGCCTTTCTCGTCTTCGGTTGGGGCCCGCGGACGGAGGACGGCCGGCTGCACGTCACGTTCCTCGATGTCGGCCAGGGCGACGCCATCGTCATCGCAACTCCGCGCGGCCGCACGTGGATGGTGGACACCGGCGGGTCCTTCGACACGCGCTTCGACGTGGGAGAGGCGGTCATCGGTCCCTTCCTGTGGCGAAACGGCGTACCCGTGCTGCGCGGTGTCGTGCTCACGCACGCCCATCCCGATCACGTGGGCGGCGTGCCCTTTCTCCTGCGCGCTTTCGACGTGAGGGAAGCGTGGGAAGGGATCGCCCCGCGGCATGATCGCGCGTACGACGAGCTGGCGTCGGCCCTCACGAAGGCCGGCGTCTCGCGGCGGGCCGTTGCGCGCGGCATGGAGGCGGAATGGGATGGCGTCCACGTCTCCGTCCTCGGTCCCTCGCCTTCCGCGCACGCGCCGTGGCGCACGCGCAACGACGACTCCGTCGTCCTGGCCATCCGCTATGGGGAGATCGTCCTGCTCCTCACCGGCGACGTCGAGGGGGCGGGGGAGACGGCCTTGGACGTCCCGCGCGCCTTTGCGCTCAAGGTCGCCCACCACGGCAGCCGTTCGAGCAGCACGCCCCGGCTGCTCGCCCTGGCCGCCCCTCGCGTCGCCATCGTGTCCGTCGGCGACCACAGCCGGTTCGGCCATCCCCACCCCGAGGTCGTGGAGCGCTACCGGCAGGCGGGGGTGGCCCTCTTCCGGACCGATCGGGACGGTGCGGTGACGTTCTCGACGGATGGAAAGAGGGTCTGGATGGCCACGTATGCCGATGAATGGACGGCTCGTATCCGTTGAACTGTGGTAACATCCGGCTCCTGCCGGCGATCCGGAGCAGGCCCCCTTTCTCGCTTTGCGAGGGCCGCCCGGGGGGAGCGTACGAGAGGCTAACGGGCCTGTCTCCTGGGATGAGCGAAGACAAGAAGCCCTTCACTGTCAGCGACCGCCGGCATTTCACCTCGGAAGGGGAAGTCCGGAAATCGGACGCCGACGAGCCAACGTCTGCCCCCCCGCCCGCGACGGAGAAGACCGTGGCGCCACCAGCCGCCGCCCCGGCGTCGGTGGCCGGGGCCGGGATCCAGCCTCCCGGCGCCGAGCCCGATGCCGAAGACGAGCGGGGAAGCCGGTTCCCCAGCGACTTCCTCGGCCTGCTCATCTCGCTCGGGGCGCAGGGCAGCATGCTCCTCATGGGTGGACCGGAGGGTGAGACGCCCGATCTCGACGGCGCGCGCTCGTTGATCGAGCTCCTCGGCGCGCTCAAGGAGAAGACCGAGGGCCGGAGGACTCCGCAGGAGGACCAGCTCCTCGACGGCCTCCTCTACGAGCTGCGCATGGCCTTCGTGCAGGCCACCAAGGCGGCGGGCCGGTGACCGTTCTCGTCGCCGCCATCTTTTCTGTCCTGCTCATCGCGCCGCCGGGCGACAAGGTGATCGACGTCCGTGCCCGGCAGGCCCCGCCGACCGCGAGCAGCTTCGACGCGCTCTGGGCGACCTACAAGAAGGCGGAGAGCAAGGGCGACAACGAGGGCGCCCAGAGCGCGATGCGCGAGATCCGCCGCCTGCGCATCGAGCGCAACATCCGCGGCCTGGAGACGGTGGCCCTCGCGCGCGTCGCGGACGGCGTGGCCGCCCTGCGCGCGGGCGAGAACACGCGCGCGGAGACGGCGCTGCGCGACGCCGTCGCGCTCGATCCGCATCTGCCGGACGCGTACTTCGGCCTCGCGCTCTACGACGTCAAGAAGGGCCCCCTCGGCATCGTGCCTGCCGTGAAGGACACGCTGGCCGGGACGATGGCGCGCCTCAGCACCGCCCGCGGCGGGCATTACCTCTTCGCGCTGATCGTGCCCGTCATGCTGATGGCGCTGCTGGCCAGCACCATCGTCTTCGGCCTGGCCATGCTGATCCGCTACGGGTCGCTCCTGAAGCACGACTTCGAGGAGTCGTTCGGGCCCGGACGGCAGTCGCTCGCGCTCGGCCTGGCCGCGGTCATCCTCCTCCTGCCCGCCATGCTCTTCCAGGGCTGGGCCTGGCTGCCGCTGTGGTGGCTGGCCATGCTGTTCATCTACATGGGCTGGGCCGAGCGCATCGTCGCCCTGGCCCTCCTGCTCCTGTGCGTGGGCTCGGCGCCGCTGGTGAAGACGATGGAGGCGCGCCTCCTCGCCCAGCAGAATCCGCTCTTCTGGGCGAGCCTGGGCGCGCTGGAGAGCGGGCCCGACACGCGCGCGGTCGCGCAGCTCGAGGAGGCGCGGCGCGCCAACCCGGCCGACCGCGACCTCACGTATCTTCTCGGCGCCGAATACAAGAAGGCCGGACGCTACGACGACGCCTCCGCGCTCTACCGTGAAGCGCTGGCCTCGCAGGCCAAGGACCCCATCGCCCTCAACAACCTCGCCAACCTGGAGTTCGCGGCGGGCGAGTTCCCGGCCGCGATCGCGCGCTACAAGCAGGGGATCGAATCGGGCCCGCCCGCTCCCATCGCGGCGACCTTCTACTACAACCAGTCCCTCGCCCACCTGCAGCGGTTCGAATATCAGCCCGCGCAGGAGGCGCGCTCGCAGGCGGACCGGCTCGACAGCTCGCTCGTGCACACGTACGACAGCCTGTGGAAATACGACAAGGGCGACTACGCGGTCGTGGACCTCGGGCTCACCGCGGACGAGGTGTGGGCGAAATATTCGGGAGCCGCACAGGGCGTCGTGCAGACCAACCGCGCGGGCAAGGGCGCGGGGGCATCCGAGGGCCAGTCGTTCCTCCCCAGCCTCGGCAACCGGCTTTCCGTCTTCCCCCTCATCGCCCTCCTGGCCGTGGCCATTCTCCGGAAATGGCGCGGGGGGAAGGCGTTCACGATGCGCTGCCTGAAATGCGGCACGCCCTTCTGCCGGCGCTGCCACCTTGGGCAGGTGGCGGGCGGCCTGTGCTCGCAGTGCCATCACCTGTTCCTCGTGCGGGACGGCGTCTCCGGTCCCGCGCGCAACCGGAAGCTGCTCGAGGTGCAGGCGGAGGAGGCCCGCCGCGAACGCGTCTTCCGCGTGCTCTCCCTGATCGTGCCCGGAGCGGGGCACCTCTACGCGAACCGCGCGCCCGTGGGGATCCTCCTCGTCCTGGTATGGTCATCCGTGATCGCGGCCGCGCTCCTGACCGGGCGCCTCCTGCCGCTGACGGAGGCGTCGGGCGAGCTCTCGAAGCCCTGGGGCCTGGGCGTGGGGGCGATCGTGTTGCTCGTCGTCTACATCCTCGCCAACCGCAGCAAGCCCGAGTTCGAAGACGTCATGCTGCCCATCCGTCGCCCGGCCGCACCCGCCGCCGCGCGCCGCGGGGCCTCCTAGGAAGGGCCATGGCACTCGAAGGGACGATCAAGGACTTCGGCCTCCCGGACATCTTCCAGCTCATCGGGCTGCAGCGGAAGACGGGCCTCCTCACCCTGAAGCACGACCAGGACCAGGTCACCGTCTATTTCGAGAACGGCATGGTCGTGAACGCCGACTCCGCCTCGAAGCGGCTCGAGGACCGCCTGGGCAACGTGCTGGTCAAGCAGGGCAAGCTGAGCAAGGAGCGCCTGGAAGAAGCGCTGGGCACGCAGAAGCAGACCCTGCAGCGCCTGGGCCACGTCCTCATCACCCAGAGCTACATCACGCAGAAGGACCTCAAGGACGCGATCACCGTCCAGGTCTCGCAGATCGTCTTCAAGGTCTTCCGCTGGCGCGACGGCGAGTACCACTTCGCGCCCAGCGACACCGTGGACTACGACCGCGAGAACTTCAGCCCGATGAGCGCGGACTTCATCCTGATGGAAGGGATCAGGATGGTCGACGAGTGGCCGATCATCGAGAAGAAGATCCCTTCGATGGACATCGTCTTCAAGCCCGCCGTCGATCCCAACTCGATCGAGGTGGGCGGGGGAGCGGAAGAGGAAATGGGGGGCAGCAGCAAGCGCTCCGCCGCCAGCTCCTCGAACAAGATCCGCCTCACCCCCGAAGAGGAGCGCATCTTCCGCAAGGTGGACGGCGCCCAGACCGTGCAGGCCATCATCGACTCCGTGGGCATGAGCGAGTTCGACACCTGCCGCATGCTGTTCGACCTCCTCAACCGCAACCTGATCACGACCGTGGGCCGCGGCGCCACCAAGCAGGCGGAGGCGGTGCCGGACGAGAGCGTCGCCTCCGCGACCCCCGGCTACCTCATCGCCGTCGCCGCGCTGGTGCTGGCCGCCGTGGGTGTCTTCGCTACGCGCACCACGCCGTTTGCCGTCGTCGGATTGCCTCCGCTCCTGAAGAGCACGGAGGACCTCCTCCTCCGGGCGGTCAGCCGCACGCGCCTCGAGCGCCTCGATCGCGCGGTGCTGGCCTCGGACTACGCCAAGGGCAACCCGCCGCGGACGCTGGAGGAGACGGTCAACCAGGGTCTGGTCGATCGCAGCTACCTCCGCGATCCCTGGGCCCGGCCCTATCACTACGCCCTCACCGGGAACGGATACCTCCTGAGCGGCGTCGACGACGCCGGCAAGAAGGTCGGGACCGCGATCGAGAGGGTGCTGCCTCCGAAGCAGCCGTAGTTGCAGCTCGTCCGCCTCGAGACGCTGGAGCCGCGCGGCTGGCCGCGACCCGCCGTGACCGTCGGCAACTTCGACGGCGTCCACCGCGGCCATCAGGCCCTGGTCGCACAGGCAGTGGCGGACGCGCGGGCCAGCGCGGGCACCGCGGTCGTGCTCACCTTCGACCCCCATCCCTCGCGCGTGCTCGCTCCGGAGCGCGCCCCCGCCACGATCATGACGCTCGAGCAGAAGGCGGAGCGGCTCGGAAGCCTGGGCGTGGATCGTGTGGCGGTGCTGCCCTTCACGCCGTCCCTCGCCGCGCAGCCCGCGCCCGAGTTCGCGCGGCGCGTCCTGCACGATGCGCTGCAGGCGACGACAGTCGTGGTGGGGGCGGGCTTCCGCTTCGGGCGGGGCCGGGCGGGCGACGTGGCTCTGCTGCGCCGGCTGGGGCGGAGCCTGGGCTTCGGTGTGCACGGCATGCGCCCCGTCTTCCATCAGGGCGCGCCCATCAGCTCCAGCCGGGTGCGCGAGGCCCTCGCCCGCGGCGACGTCGAGGGCGCGGCCGAGATGATGGGGCGGCCGTTCGCGATCGACGGCACGGTGGCCCGCGGCGCCGGCCGCGGGCGCACGATCGGCATTCCGACGGCGAACATCGCGCCCGTGAACGAGACGCTGCCCGGCAACGGCGTGTATGCGTGCTGGATCCGGGTCGGGGGCCCCGATCGTCCCGTTCGGCCGGCCGTCGCCAACGTGGGCCGCCGGCCGACATTCGGGGGGGCCGAGATCACGGTGGAAGCGCACGTCCTGGACGTGGACGAGGACTTCTACGACCAGCCCGCCCGGCTGGCCTTCCAGGCTCGCTTGCGCCCGGAGCAGACCTTCCCGGGCGCGGAAGCCCTGGTGGCGCAGATCCAGAAGGACATGGAACGGGGACGTGCGTCGCTCCGGACGGCCGGAATCCCGGATGCGATATAGTCGGCTCATCGGATGAGCGAGCTGACGGTCGAGAGCCGTGACGTCGGGGGAGTCGTCCTCCTCTATCCGAAGGGCTTCATCAATGCCCACACGGTGCGCCTTTTCGAGGGGGCCCTCCAGAAGGCTATCTCATTGAAGCAGTTCAAGATCGTGGTCAACTGCTCTGGCCTCAGCTATATCGCCAGCGCGGGTCTCGGGGCCATGATGGGGGCGATCGAGGAGATCCGGAGCAACGGCGGCGACCTCCGGCTGGCCAGCCTCAACGAGACGGTTCAGAACATCTTCGACATCCTCGGCTTCAACCACCTCTATCGGACCTACGCCTCGGAGGCGGAGGCCATCGCCAGCTTCGGGCCCGCGCAGGGTGCCGGCGCCTGATCGCGTGGCGCTCCGCGGCCGTAGCAAGCCCGCCCTCGTCCTGTCGCTGCCCAGCGAGACCCGCTACCTCGGCCTCGTGCGCGAGGTGACGAAGAAGCTGGCGGAGGTCGCCGGCTTCACGGAGCCGGTGGCGGAGCGGCTCTCCCTGGCCGTGGACGAGGCGGCCACGAACGTGCTCGAGCACGCGTACAAGGGCGCGACCGATCGCGAGGTGGAGCTGCGCTTCGAGGACCGGGGCCCGGACTTCCGCGTCGAGCTCGTGGACACGGGCCAGATGGTGGACCCGCGGGCCGTGCCCCAGGTGGACCTCGACAAGTTCGTGACCGAGCGCCGGACCGGGGGCCTCGGCATGCACCTCATGGAGAAGATCATGGACTCCGTCACGTTCCGGCGCTCCGCGCGCCGCAACGTGTGCGCCCTCGTCAAGCACAAGGACAAGGCGGACGAGGAGTCCCCTGGCCGCTGATGGAAGTTCCCGTCGTCTTCCAGTACCAGCGCGCGCTCGACGATTTCCGGCGAGCGGGAGAGGCCAGCCCGCTCCTCAAGCGCATGTCGGAGCTGATCTCGCTCCTGGACCTCACCACCACCCTGAACTCGGCCATGAGCCGGGAGGAGATCCTCGACGCCGCGCTGCTCATCGTGATGGGCGAGCTGCAGGCGGGGCGGGGGTGCCTGCTCGTACGGGCCGCGGACGGGGCCTACGACGTGCGCGCGTCGCGCGGGTTGCCCGCGGGGGCGCCCGTGCGCGTGGCCGTCGACCTGCCCGCGGACGTCGTGGCCTTGCGCGGGCAGGGCGTCGCGGGTGAGGTCCTGGACGCGTTCGGTCTCGAGGTTCTGTGCCCGATCGTGCGCTTTCACGACGGCCAGGGTCCGGAGGCTTCCGGCGGGCCGGCCGCGCGCGTGATCGCCGTGCTCGGCCTCGGCCCCCGCGCGGACGCGCGCACGTTCGGACGCGAGGAGACCTCGTTCCTGCACAGCGTGGCCGCCTGCGCGGCCACGCCCATCGAGAACGGGATCATCTACCACGAGCTGAAGACGCTGAACCAGCGGCTCTCGGTCAAGGTCTACCAGCTCCACACCCTCTTCGACATCAGCCGCGAGCTCACCTCGAGCTTCGACGAGGAGGGGATCAAGAACCTCGTGACCACGACCCTGATGGGGCATCTCCTGGTCTCGCGCTGCGCCTTGTACCTGGGCGTGGGCGGCGGAGGCCTGGCCATCGCCCACGAGCGCGGCCTGCGCAGCGAGCTGGACGATTCGCTCGTGCCCGAGGCGGGCGCGCGCCCGGTGCTGGACGCGCTGACCACGGCCCGTCCGGTGGCCGACCTGCCCGCGGGCGCGCTCAAGGACCGCCTCCAGCGCGCACGCCTGGTGCTGGCCGTGCCCCTGACCGTGGGCTCCCGGACGGAAGGGTTCCTCGCCGTGGGCGAGCGCGTCGGCGGCGGGGCCTTCACGGACGAAGACCGCGACTTCGCGCTGACCCTGGCCCGCCAGGCGGGCGCCGCCCTGGAGGCGGTCCGCCTCCATCGCGTGGACCTGCAGAAGCAGCGGCGCGACCGCGAGATGCAGATCGCGCGCGAGATCCAGCGCTCGCTCTTCCCGGGCGACCATCCGACCATCGCCGGCTTCGACCTCGCCGCGGAGAGCCTGGCCTGCTACGAGGTCGGCGGCGATCACTACGACTTCATCCCGCTGGGCGACGAGCGGTGGGCCCTCGCCATCGCGGACGTCTCCGGCAAGGGCGCGCCCGCCAGCATCCTCATGGCCTCCGTGCACGCCTCGCTGCGTGCCCTGGCCGGCAGCACGCGCCCGGACCAGCTCATGGTGCGGCTCAACCGGTTCCTCTTCGAGAGCACGCAGGAGAACAAATACGTGACGCTCTTCTACGCCGAGCTCGATCCGGCCCGGCGCCGCCTGGCCTACGTCAACGCGGGACACGTGCCCCCGTTCTGGCTGGGCGCGGATGGCTGGCGGGCGCGCCTGGGCGTCGGAGGGCCGGTGCTGGGCCTTCTCGAGAGCGCGCAATACGACATGGCCGAGGTCCAGCTCTGTCCCGGCGAGCTGGTGGCGATGGTGACGGACGGTGCGACGGAAGCCCTGTCGCCGGACGACCAGGAGTTCGGCGAGGACCGGCTGCGCGCGC
>Ga0207428_10000104_pt1 | contig 116036 bp, 121 predicted proteins | sample RhiMethybrSRZTD1_FD_187600 | JGI IMG/M metagenome (GOLD analysis project Ga0207428, IMG submission 187600) | Populus rhizosphere microbial communities from Tennessee, USA - Rhizosphere MetaG P. TD hybrid SRZTD1 (SPAdes) (version 3) | ecosystem: Host-associated > Plants > Roots > Rhizosphere >... | reverse complement strand
AGACGCGAGCTCCTCGACGGCGTCGGGGTCGCCCGTGTCGCCCTCGACGAAGATGCCGTCGACCGGTGCGCCGCCGTCGAGCGAGATTCCGGCGACGCGCGCGCCGGCCTCGGCAAACCCGCGGACGACCGCCTCGCCGATGCCGCTCGACGCGCCGGTGACGACGACGCGGCGCTCCGCGAGGTCGAACCGCGAGGCCATCGCCGCACCGTACAGCTGTCTAGACCGCTCGATCAAGCACGCGGCGCCCACGCGAACGCGCGGGCCGGGTTCGAGACGAAGATTTGCTCCGCGAGCTCTGTGCCGAGCTCTCGTTCCAGGCGCGGCTTGAAGCGTGCGAACACGTAGTCGAGCCCCGGGCCGCCGCCGTACGCGCGGAGCATGTTGCGGCGCCCGGTGTCGCCGCCGAGGAGCAGCCGGTCGCCATGGCCTGCCTCGGCGAGGTCGGCGATCAGCCGCAGGATCGTCGAGTCCGGCCAGTACTTCGTGCGTCCGGGGCCGTCGAGCTGCAACGACGCGCCGGTCTCGGCGGTTTCCGCATGCTCCTCCGCGTCGGGATTGCGGTCGACGTGCGCGAGGATCACGGCCGTCGAGGGGACGCCGAAAGCGGCGAGCTGCTCCACGATCCGGAGACCCATCGTCCCGTGATGCGTGTGCACGCAGACGGGTGCGCCCGTCCCTGCGTGCGCCGCCGCAGCGGCCTCGAAGGCTTTTGCCTCGAACGGCGTCAGGTGGTGATAGCTCGCGCCGACCTTGACGATCCCGCAGCGATCGCGGAGCTCCTCGACGAAGCGATCTGCGAGCCGGTCGACCGGCTCCTCACGGAACGGGTCGTCGGCCGTGTAGTGGGCGTCGCGATGGAGGCCGGTCGCGGCGACAACGTGGAGGCCGGTCGCACGCGCGACGCGCTCGAGCCCGTCGAGGTCGCGGCCGAGCCCGAGCGGCGTCCAGTCGACGAGCGAGCGCGCCCCGGCATCGGCGAGCGTCTGCGCCTCCTCGACCGCCTTGTCGAGGTCGAGGAACTCCTCGCCGGGCTGCGCGGGCGTGTCGAGGAAGAGGTGCTCGTGCGCGTCGCACGGCCCGAGCTCGGCGGGGTCGATGTCGCCGAGGACGGTGCGGACGATCACCGCGCCGTCCAGCCCCCGTCGACGGTGAGCACCGCGCCCGTCACGAACGGCGCGGTCGCGAGGTACAGACAGGCGCGCGCGACGTCCTCCGGCGCGCCGAAGTCTCCGGTCAGCGGCTGGAGCTCCGGGAGACGTGCGCTGATCTCGGGATCCGACTGCGCCCGGGCGCTCAGCGGCGTCTCGATCAGCCCGGGCGCGACGACGTTGCAGCGGATCCCCTCGGGCGCGTATGTGACGGCCATCGCCCTGGTCAGGCCGATCAGACCGGCTTTCGAGGCTGCGTAGGCGTGCGTTGCGAAGTCCCGGTCGCCGCCGACGAGTCCGAGCACCGACGCGACCGTGACGATCGCTCCGCCCCCGTTCTCCCGCACCAAGGGGATGGCGCGCTTCGCGTAGAGGAAGACGGCTTTCAGGTTGGCGTCGAGCACGGCGTCCCACGCCTCCTCGGTGCACGTGTCCACGGGACCGTCGCCGAGGCGGCGGCCGCTGATGCCGTGCGCGCAGACGAGGGCGTCGAGCCGGTCGATCGCCGGGAGCTCGTCGTCCACGTCGACGCCGTGCACGTCGAATCCGGCCTCCTCGAACGCGGTCACCGTGGCGCTCCCGATACCGCCCCGCGCGCCGGTGACCACGGCGACGCTCACGTGAGTGCGGCCCGCGCACAGGTCCCGTCGGTGACGAGCACGTCGAGCAGCCCGCTCCTGAGCGCGCCGACGACGGCGTCACGCTTCCTCCGCCCCGCCGCGACCGCGATCACGCGCGAGCGTCGCAGCTGCGCGACCGAGAGCGCGATCGAGCGCTCGGCGGCGATGATGCGCCCGTCGCGGTCGAAGACGTGGACGAGGATGTGTCCGGCTCCGTCGTCGCGCGCGCCGATCCCGACGAGTGCCACGGAGACGCTGCCGAACATCGCCGTCGTCCGAGCGACGGTGCGACGCAGGGAGGCCTCGTCCGCGACCGCCGGCGCCTCGAGCGGATGGAACGCGCCGCCGCTCCAGGCCGCGTAGCGCGCGGCGAGCTCCGTCGGCCCGGTTCCCGGCGCGAGCCCTTCGATCGCACCGCACACCTGCACGACCGGCACGCCCGGCCCGGGCGGCGCCAAACGGCGCTCGATCGCGGCGAGGGTCTCACCCCAGGCGACGCCGAGGCTGTCGCCGGGACGCAGAAGGCGGGGCAACAGTGACGCCGCTGCGGTCGCGACGTCGTCGACGACGAGCGCGGTGGCAAGCCCGTAGCGCTCCTCGAGCGCCAGTGACAGGCGATCGTCGACGCGAGTGGGCTCGTCGATCTCGAAGCGCACCACGCCCTCCGAGCGGGCCTGCGCCAGCAGGCGCACCACCTTGAAGCGCGACACATCGAGCCGCTCGGCGATGTCCTGCTGCGTCAGGTCCCGGACGTAGTAGAGCCGGGCGACCTCCGCCATCGCTGCTTTGCTCATTCGTGCATACTCTTGCACAGATGAGCGAAGAGCGCTACGACGTGCTGGTCGTCGGCGCGGGGTCGGGAGGGACGACGGCGGCGATCGCCGCGGCGCGCACCGGGGCGCGCACGCTGCTCGTCGACCGCTTCGGCTTCCTCGGCGGCACGTCGACTGCGGTGCTCGACACCTTCTACGCCTTCTACACGCCGGGCGAGCGCCCCGAGAAGGTCGTCTCCGGCATCCCGGACGAGGTCGTCGCGCGCCTGACCGAGCGCGGCATGGCCTTCGAGCGGCCGAACACGTACGGCGCGGGGATCGGCATCACCTACGACCCCGAGACGCTCAAGCGCGTGTGGGACGAGCTGACGGAGGAGTCCGAGGTGCGGACGCTCCTCCACTCGTTCGCCTTCGGCGTCTCGCTCGAGGACGGCCGTGTCGCGGGGGTCGACGTCGCGACGAAGAGCGGCGTTCGCGCGCTGCGGGCGAAGGTCGTCGTCGACGCGAGCGGCGACGCGGACATCTGCGCGCTCGCCGGCGCGCCGTTCGAGCCTCCGGGCGAGGGCGTCCAGAGCCTCTCGACCGTTTTTCGCATCGCCAATGTCGACGTCGCGCGCGCGGAGGCGGTCCCGAAGCAGGAGCTGTGGGACCTGATGCGCGCGGCGCGGGACTCGGGTCGCTACGCGCTCACGCGGATCGAGGGCTCCGTCCACCGCACGCCGCACGAGGGCATGATGATGGCGCTGATGACGCGCGTCAGGAACGTCGACGCGACAGACGCCGAGCAACTCGGGGCGGCCGAGCGGGAAGGTCGGCGCCAGGCGCACGAGTACTTCCGGTTCCTCCGGGAGAACGTTCCCGGCTACGAACGAGCAGTGCTCGTCTCGACCAGCCCGGCGATCGGCGTGCGCGAGAGCCGCCGGATCGTCGGCGAGCACGTCCTGACGGCCGAGGAGATCCTCGCGGCGAGGCAGTTTCCGGACCAGATCGCGCGCTGCGGCGCGCCGATCGAGGAGCACCACGCGGGCGACGACACGCGGTGGGTCTACCTCGCCGAGGGGGCGACATACGGGATCCCGTTCCGGGCCCTGCAACCGCAGGGGCTCGAGAACGTGCTCGTCGCGGGCCGCTGCTTCTCGGCGACGCACGACGCCCACGCGTCGGCGCGCTCGATGGGCACGTGCATGGCGATGGGCCAGGCGGCGGGCACCGCAGCGGCCCTCACGGACGAGCCGAAGCTCCTCGACCCGGAAGTCCTTCGCGCCCGGCTGAGCGAGGACGGAGCGGATGTCGGCGGTTGACGAGATCCGCTCCGCGCGTCTCGTCGCGATCCTCCGCCGCCCGGACGACGTCGACGCATCCGTCGCCCGACTCGCCGCTGCCGGCGTCCGCGTCGTGGAGATCACCCTCGACACCGAGGACGCTGTCGGCGCGATCCGGCGGGCGCGTGACCGCGGCGACCTCACGGTGCTCGCCGGGACGGTGCGCGAGCCCACGCAGGTCGACGTCGCAGTCTCCGCCGGCGCGGAGGCCGTCGTCTCTCCGACGTTGTCGCTCGCCGTTCTCGAGCGCGCCGCCGCGCTCGGCGTACCGGCTATCCCGGGTGCGCTGACTCCGGCGGAGCTCGAGGCGACGTGGCGCGCAGGGGCGGCGCTCGTCAAGCTCTTCCCCGCGCGCCTCGGCGGCCCCCGCTATGTCCGCGACGTGCTCGCGCCGCTGCCCGAGATTCCGCTGCTCGTCACGGGAGGCGTCGATGCAGCGAACGCACGCGAGTTCCTCGAGGCGGGCGCCGTGGCCGTCGGGGTCGGCTCGGGTCTTGGCAGCGATGCCGAGCTTCGCAGCCTCGTGGACGCCGTCTAGACGACGACGTCCGAGAAGGCGCCGGTCTGCTCGTCCTTGAGGATCAGCTTGCGGCGGCCGTCGGGCATCTGCTCTTCCTTGATCACCGTTCGCCCGTCGTGCTCGCGCCTCGTTCGCGCGATCGGCTCGACCGGGGCGCCGCGCCAGTCGTCGAGCCGCACCGGCTCCCACTGGCGCGAGGCGGCCGACGCGTAGCACGCGTCGATCACCGCGTTGACGACGTAGCCGTCGTAGAACGTCTCCGTCGGCGCGCGCCCCGCGTCCATCGCGTCGAACATGTCCGTGAACATGTCGACGTACCCGAGCTCGGCCACCTCGTCGCCCACGGGGAACAGCCAGCCGCTTGCCGTCTCCGCCTTCTCCGCGACGTACCCGGCCCCCTCGCCCGACGAGAACATCTCGAAGCCGGTGCGCAGGAAGTGGTTCGTCCAGATCGTGCCCTCGGTCCCGGCGACCTCGTCGCGCAGATCCATGCCGCCGCGGAACGTCCACGAGACCTCGAACTGCCCCATCGCGCCCGACTCGAACCTGATCAGGCTGATCGCGTTGTCCTCGGCCTCGATCGGGTGGACGAGCGTGTCGGTCCACGTCATCACCTCGAGCGGCCGGTTGTCCTTCCCCATGTAGCTCCGCACGATCTCGATGCAGTGGCAGCCGAGGTCGACGATCGCGCCGCCGCCCGCCTGCTCGGCGTCCCAGAACCACGCCGAGTGCGGGCCCGGATGCGTCTCGCGCGAGCGCGCCCACGTGACCTGGCCGATCTGGCCGGCGCGGACCGCCTGCACCGCCTTGAGCGTCTTCGGCGAGTAGACGAGATCCTCGAGGTACCCGGCGAAGATCCCCGACTCCTCGGCGAGGTCGAGCATCTGCTTCGCCTCGGCGGCGTTCCGCGCGAGCGGCTTCGTGCAGAGCACCGCCTTCCCGTGCTGCGCGCAGAGGCGGAGCGCCTCGAGGTGGAGGTGGTTGGGCAGGCCGATCACGACCGTGTCGGTCTCCGGGTGCGCGATCGCCTCCTCGAGGTCGGTCGAGACGGTCGGGACCTCGTTGTCGCCGGCGAACGTCTCGGCGCGCTCCCGTGAGCGCGAGTAGACGACCTCCACGCGGTCGCGGTTCCGCTGACCGTGCAGCGTCCTGGTGTAGAAGAGCCCGATCAGGCCGGTCCCGAGCATCGTCACCCTGTGACCGTTCACGTCTCCGTGCCGCTCCTCTCTCGAACGCCGTCGGGCGGGCTGATAGCGTCGCGTCTGCTCAAACGTCTAGACAGGTTGATGGAGACCGACTCTACTCGCACCGCGTCGGAGGCACCACGGTTCACGACCGCGGCGCGGGCGCTCCTCGACGCAGTCGACGCGCAGGCAGACGTCGTCGACCGCGTTGCCGACCTCTGCGCGGACGCGATCGCGGCCGGCGGGCTCGTGCACCTCTTCGGCACCGGCCACTCGCGGATTCCCGTGGAGGAGATGTTCCCGCGCTACGGCTCGTACCCGGGCTTCAACCCGATGGTGGAGCTCTCGCTGACCTTCCACACGCAGGTCGTCGGCTCGAACGGCCAGCGACAGGCGATGTTCATCGAGCGGACGTCCGGGCTCGCCGACGCGATCCTCGCGAACTACGCGCTCCGCCCCACCGACGTGATGATCGTCTTCTCGGCGAGCGGGCTCTCGGCGGTGCCGATCGAGATGGCGCTCGGGGCGAAGGAGCGGGGGCTCGCCGTCGTCGCCGTCACCTCGGTGGCGCAGTCCCACGCCGGTGACCCGACCCATCCCGCCGGGCGCCTGCTCGACGTGGCCGACGTCGTGCTCGACCTCGGCACGCCCCCGGCGGACGCCCTCGTCGAGATCGACGGGCTCCAGACGCCGGTCGCCCCGGGCTCGACCCTTGCCGCGGTCGCCCTGGTCAACGAGATCAAGGCCCAGACCGCGCGCCGCCTCGTCGAGCGCGACGCCATGCCTCCGGTGATCACGAGCGCAGCGGTCGTGGGTCGCGAGGCCTCCACAAAGCTCTTCGACGAGGCCTACGCGGAGCACGCACGACGGTACGCCCGGTCGCTCCGCGGCGTCGGCGCCGACTGAGGGCGTCAGGCGCCGGCGGCGACGAGCACGAAATCGGTCCCGAACCCCAACACGAGGCCCAGGATCAATCCCCACGCGACGAGGCGCTTGCGGCCCGCGCGCCGGCAGACGTCCAGCAGCTCGATCACCACGTAGAGAATCGAGCCGGCCGCGAGCGCGAGGAACGCCACGGAGAGCGCCTCGCTCACCCAGGTCTGTCCGAGCAGCGTGCCGAAGAACGTCGGCCCTCCGCCGATCAGGCCCACGAGGAGCAGGAAGCCCCACGACGGGCGCTCGTCGCTCGTCGCGAAGGGACCGACGATGCCGAAGCCCTCCGTCGCGTTGTGCAGGCCGAAGCCGATCACCAGCATCAACGCGAGGCTGATCTCCCCCGACGCGGCGGACTGGCCGATCGCAAGCCCCTCGGAGAAGTTGTGCAGCCCGATCCCCGTCGCGATCATCAGCGCGAGCGACTGGGCCGGGGAGAGGATCCCGACGCGCGCCGCGTCCGCCTCGACCGCCACGGCGGCGCCCACGCTGTACGGGCCTCGATTGCGCCGTCGCCGGGCGATCAGCTCGTCGAAGTACACGAGGCTCATCAGCCCCACGACGAACCCGCCGGCGAGGAGCGCTGCAAGCCAGGCGAACCGTCCCCAGCCGCCGGTGTGGTCGACCGCGGCGGCGGTCAGCGCGTCCTCCACCGGCTCGACCCCGGCCGCGAGGACGTCCCAGAGCAGGAAGAGCAGGATCCCGGTGGCCGTCGCCGCGAGAAACGTGCTCGCCGCGAGCGGCAGCCGGCCGATCCTCCCGAAGGGCAGTCCGAGGAAGATCGTGAGCCCGGCGATCGCGCCGAGGACGAGGATCTGGGTCTGGGACAACAGCGCCTTTCCTGACGACTCCTGTAAGGGAGACCTTACAGCGAGTGGGACCGGGGTGCGTCACATGGATCCCCGAACGGGGCGGAGGGCGGGCCGCCTAACCGCCCTCCGCACGTTCCACCGGCCCTACGAGGGACAGGTGCCGGGGTACGGGTTGTCTCTGTCGATCCGTCGCGTCGAGCCGGACGGAACGAGCTGCACTGCGATCGTCTGCGCCGGGGCGCCGCTCTCGTCCCGGATCATGTGGACGTCGCCGCCGCCGATGTCCAGGAACGAGTTGTTCGACGTTCCCGCCGTGTAGAGGTGCGGCGTGCACGTCGGGTCGTCACCGTCGTAGACCGCCACCGTGCCCTGCGTGACGATCACCAGGCTGGGGCCGGGATGCGTGTGCCAGCCGGTGGTCGGGATGCAACCGCAACCGGTCCCGTTCGGGGGCAACGGGGTCGGGTCCCACGTGTTCTGCTGGACGTACAGGTCGGACAGGCCCTTCGTCTTGAGCTTCTCCTGCCAGCTCGGCTCGGACTTCACGTGCGAGTCGATCTCGGCGAACGTCGCCATTGCCAGCGTCTTGCCGGTGTACCCGGGTGCCGGCGTCTGGGTCGTCGCGAGGACATTCCCCACGTACACGGCGACGCCCGCAAGAGCGACCGCGAGGGCCACGATCCATCTCGACTTCATCTCTCCTCCTCCTGGTCCGAATGCACTGACCGGCGAGGGATCGTGGTCGGTGCCTCCTCGTCCAGCTCGGCCCGAAAGGCGAGCAGCCGCGCCTCGTCGCGGCCGAGTGCCATGCCGTGTGCGTCCCAGGCGTGGCGCCGGACCTCCGCGACGAGCCCGTCCTCGTCCCCGGCGCGAGCCTCGAACCCACAGTCGCAATGGAGCACCCTGTCCACGATTCCTCGGCGCCGAGGCTAGGAATCCGCCGCAAGATCGAGGCAAAATGCGGGCAATCGCCAGGGGGTTCGAGCTGAAGGTCTTCCTCGCAGGCAGGGTCGCAGTCGAGACCGACGGTGAGGTGATCGACGAGGCGCGCTTCCCGGGCCGGCAGGGGCGGCTTCTGTTCGCCTACCTGGTTGCCGAGCGGGGCAGGGCGGTGCCACACGACGAGCTCGCGGAGGCGCTCTGGGGGGAGGCGCCGCCGGCGACCTGGGGCAAGGCGCTGAGCGTGCTCGTCAGCAAGCTGCGCGGCCTGCTCGCCGACCGCGGGATCGACGGCGCCCACGCGCTCACCGGCGCCTTCGGCTGCTACCGCCTCGACCTGCCGGAAGGAACCTGGGTCGACGTGCTCGCGGCGACGGACGCCGCGCACGAGGCGGAGCAGGCGATCGCGTCGGGCGAGCTCGAGCGGACGAAGGCCGCAGCCTCCCTGGCCGCGACCCTGCTCGACCGGCCGTTCCTGCCCGGCGAGGAGGGGGCGTGGGTCGAGGAGAAGCGGCGCGAGTTCGCCGACCTTCGGGAGCGCGCAATGACCGCGCTGGCCGAGTCGTGCCTGCGCTCGGGCGATGCCGCGGAAGCCGTGCAATGGGCCGAGCAGACGGTCGCGCTCGCGCCGTTTCGCGAGACGGGATACCGACGTCTGATGGAGGCACACGTCGCGTCCGGCAACCGGGCCGAAGCGCTCAGGGTGTACGAGCAGTGCCGTCGCCTCCTCGCCGACGAGCTGGGGACGTACCCCTCTCCCGAGACCGAATCCATCTACCGCCAGCTGCTCGAGGCGCCGCCGAGTTCCCCCTCCGATGCGACCGTCGTCCCAGAGCCGCGACCGGCTGCCGATCCGGTCGGGGTGAACGGCGAGCGTCCGAAGCGCGTCGCGCGGGGCCGTCGCTCGGTGCTCTCTCTCGCGGCGGGCTCGGGCGTCGTGCTCGCGGTGGCCGTCGCCGCCGGCGCGCTCTTCGCCTCCGCTCGCGGCAGCGAGGATGCACCTCCGATCGCGTCGGCCGTCAGCGGCTCGGTCGGCTTCGTCGATCCCGCCTCGGGCCGGCTGGTGGGCGACGTCCCGGTCGGGACCACAGCGTCAGCCGTGGCTCAGGGCATGGGCGCGATCTGGGTGAGCAACACAGCCGACGACACCGTCGACCGGATCGACCCCGAGACACACACGATCCGTCAGACGGTTCCGGTCGGAAGCGGGCCCAGCGAGATTGCGTTCGGCGACGGCTCGGTCTGGGTCACGAACAGCCTGTCGGGGACCGTCTCCCGGATCGATCCGACGGTGAATCGCGCCGTCGACACCATTCGCGTCGGCAACGCCCCGAGCGGGATCGCCTCCACGGACGGCTCGATCTGGGTCGCCAACACGGGCGACGACACCGTGACGAAGATCGACGTGACGACAGACCGGCCGTCGAAGACGATCGAGGTCGCCGCGACCGAGCTCGCGTTCGGTGACGGGACGCTCTGGGCGACCGAGACCGACGCGAACCAGGTGGTACGAATCGATCCGTCGACCGGCGACGTTCAGTCGGTCGCCGTCGGGAACGGCCCGACCGGAATTGCGCTCGGAAGCGGCAGCGTCTGGGTCGCGAACAGCCTCGACGGAACCGTCACGCGTATCGATCCTGAGACGAACGCGGTGGTCGCAGTCACGACGGTCGGCAACGGCCCCACCGCTCTGGCCACCGATCGGAACGGTGTCTGGGTGAGCAACCAGTCCGCCGGCACGCTCGTTCGGCTCGACCCCCGAACGAGCCAGGTGGCCGAAAGGGTCAGGATCGGGAACCAGCTCCGGGGCCTCGCGATCTCCGACGGAGCCGTCGTGGTCGGTATCGGACAGTCGAGCGCGAGTCATCGCGGCGGCACCCTCACGGTGCGAAACCCTGCGATCGTCGATTCGATCGACACCGCCGTCGCCTACTCGACGACCGAGTGGCTGCTGCTTCGCATGACGAACGACGGTTTGGTCGCGTTCAACGAGACGGGTGGGCCTGCCGGCGCTCAACTGGTGCCCGACCTCGCGGTTTCGCTCCCGACGCCGACCGACGGCGGCAAGACCTACGTGTTTCGGCTGCGACCGAACATTCGCTACTCGACGGGCAAGGTGGTCGAGGCGTCCGACGTCAGAGCGACGTTCGAGCGGGACCTCTCGATCGGCGGCGCCCGATACTACGACGGGATCGTCGGCGCCTCGCGATGCAAGCACCGGCCCAAGACGTGCAGCCTCTCGAAAGGGATCGTCGCGAACGACGCCGCCCGAACCGTCAGCTTTCACCTCGTCGCGCCCGACCCGGACTTTCTCTACAAGCTCGCATTGCCGTTCGCGTACGTCCTCCCCGCCGGAACGCCCGCGCGCGAGATCGGCAGGGATCCACTCCCCGCGACGGGGCCGTATGTGATCGCGAGCTATCGACCACAGCGCCTCGTCGAGTTCGTCCGGAACCGGTCCTTCCACGAGTGGTCGAAGGCGGCGCAGCCGGACGGCTATCCGGACCGGATCCGCTTCGAGATGGTGGAGAGCCCCGACCGGGCGGTGAACGACGTGATCCACGGCCGGTCCGACGCGTTCGGCAGCATCGGCGGCACTCCGTCCCCGGAGGTGCTCGGCGCGTTGCGAACCCGCTTCGCGAGCCAGGTGCACTCGAACACGTACCAACGCGTCTTCGCCCTCTTCCTCAACACGCGCGTTCCACCCTTCGACAATCTCGCTGCGCGCAGGGCGCTGAACTACGCCGCGGACCGGGCCGCAGCCGTCCGAGTTGCCGGTGGACCCGAGGTCGCCCAGGCGACATGCCAGATCCTCCCTCCGAACTTCCCCGGCTACCGACCCTACTGCCCGTACAGCGTCGGCACCTCGGCCGACGGCCCCTGGACGGCACCCGACCTGGCGAAGGCACGCGCTCTGGTAGCGGCGTCCGGCACGAGGGGAATGAGGGTCACGTTCTGGTCCTGGGCGCCGCAGGCGAGCCTCGGCGCCTACGCGGTCAGGCTCCTGAGGTCGCTCGGCTACCGAGCGTCGCTGAAGGTGCTCAGCCGAACACGGTATTACTCCGTCGCCGACGACCCACGCACGAGGGCTCAGATCGGCTTCTTGGGCTGGACGTCCGACTATCCCGCCCCCTCCGGCTTCTTCGACGAGCTGCTCACGTGCGCCTCGCTCGTGCCCGGCCCTGGGAACTCGAACGCCTCCGAATTCTGCGATCCGCGCGTCGATCACGAGATCGAGCAAGCCCGAGCGGCGCAGGGAACGAGCCCGGGCGCCGCGCGTCGCCTGTGGCAGCGCGCGGAACGCGACACCGTCGACGAGGCGCCCTGGGTGCCGCTCGTCAGCCCCAAGATCGTCGACGTAGTCTCGAAGCGCGTCGGCAACTACCAGTACAACCCGATGTGGCAGATGCTGATCGACCAGCTCTGGGTTCGCTGAGCCGCGTGCGTCTCCACATGCCCATCGCTTTGTGAGGGGTCGGGATGCGCGGTTTCCTTCGCCATGACCGGATAGGTCCTCGGGTGTCCTCCCCAGAAGACACCAGAACGGCGCGTCCGGCACGTCGTCGAGCGGCATGACGTGGTCGCCCAACCGCCACGCCCGTCACCACACGTCGGAGTGGCCGCGGCAGCGCCCGGGCATCGCGGTCGTCTGCGAGGCGGCGGACGGGAGTCCGCCGCTCGCATCCGTGACCGAGCTGGGACCGGAGATGCGGCGCAAGCGACGGGCCGCTCTCAATCGCTTGATGGCGCAGGGGCGATGCGTGGCGCCGCCGCTCCTAGCACGTGAAAGTGCCGGAGATCTTCTCGGCGGGCGTGCCGAAGAGCTTGCTGCCGCGCTTCGAGCCTGAGAACGTCCCGGCACGGCGCCCGTGCGAGAGCACGATCTCGAGGTCGGGGTTGTCGTAGAGCCCCGCGCTGAACCCGGGCGCCTTCGCGGTCACCAGACCCTTGCGGTACACGCCGTCCTTGGCGACGACCGGGTCTGCGGTCGTGGCGGCGGGGTGCTTGCCCACGAGCAGGCCGAAGTACGGCTTGCTGCCGGTCGGGGACACGGTGCCGATGTTGACGACCACGTAGCGCGGGTAGACGTCGCACTCGCCGCCCTTGAACGTGACGGTCTTCCCGTTGCGGGTCACGTCTCCGCCTCGCTCGCTTCCCGCGGCGAGCGAGTCACCGAGCGAGAGGTAGTAGCGGGTGCCCTGCTCGTCGCCCGCCGGCGCACCCGAAGCGACCAGGAGCGCGGCGACGACCGCGGCGATCAGGGCGGAAAGCCGGACCTTCATCGGATCCTCCTTGGCTCTGACGGGAACGTCGAGCCGACCTGCTTCTCGACGCCTCGGAACAGAGGCTAGGAGGAACGGCGGTTGCGGCATCAGGGCGATCCCCGAACAATCCGCGTCGACGATCGGTGTGAGCCACGATCTCGCCCCGGCGCGCGGCGGCTCAGGGACGGCACCGATGCGAGGCCGACCCCGGCCCTGCCAGAGTTTGTCGCGATGGGGCGGACCGTGCTGATCGTCGACGACCACCCGGCATTCCGCTCGGCTGTGCGCGCGCTGCTCGAGGACGCCGGCTTCGACGTGGTCGGCGAGGCCGCCGACGGGGAGTCCGCGCTCGCATCCGTGACCGAGCTGCGGCCGGAGATGGTGTTGCTCGACGTCCAGCTCCCCGATCTCGACGGCTTCGCCGTCGCGGAGCGCCTTGGTGCGGACGGCGACCCGGTCGCGATCGTGCTCACCTCGAGTCGGGGCGTGACGTCGTTCAGGCGGCGGCTGGCGGCCAACCCGGACTGGCGGTTCATCTCCAAGAGCGAGCTTTCCGGCGAAGCGCTCGCGGCCGCCCTGCGCTGAGCCAGTGAGGCGACTCGCGCTCCTCCCGCTGGGGATCGCGTTCGGCGTCGCGGTCGAGTGGGCGTTCTACGACCCGGAGCTCGGCCCCGCGCTTACCGCGGCGGATCTGGCAGTGGGCTGCGTCCTGCTGACGTGCGGGACGATCGCGTGGGACCGCAAGGACGAGAGCCGCGTCGGCCCGCTGATGACGGTCGCCGGGGTGACCTGGTTCCTCGGCAACGTCGCGCGGCCGCTCCTCTACCTCCATCGCGGGCCGCTCGTGCACCTCCATCTCTCGTACCCGACGGGGAGGCTCCCTACCCGGCTCGCGCGGATCGTGGTCGCGGTCGCGTACGTGGACGCGGCGATCGAGCCGCTCGCCGTGAACGACTGGCTGACGCTCGTGCTCAGCAGCCTCGTCGCAGGCGCCGCGCTGCAGGTCTTCCTCCGGACGTCCGGCCCTGCGCGCAAGGCGGGGGGACCGGCGCTCGCCGCGGCGCTCGCGTTCGCGGGGGTGCTGGCGCTCGGCAGCGTGGCCCGTCTCACCGACAGCGTCGCCCGCACGACGGTGCTGTGGGCGTACGACGCGGTGATCGCCGCGATCGCCGTGGTGCTGCTCGTCGATCTCCTCCGCGGGCGCTGGACCGAGGCGGTCGTCACGGGGCTCGTCGTCGATCTCGGCGCCTCGGCGGACGCGGCAACGCTCCGCGGCAAGCTCGCCCGCGCACTCGGCGACCCCTCGCTCGTGGTCGGCTATCCCCTCGCCGAGACCGGGGAGCTCGTGGACGAGACCGGGCGGCCGGTCGAGCTGCCGCGGAGCGGCTCCGGGAGGACGGCGACGCCGATCGACCTCGACGGCGAGCGCCTCGCCGTCCTCGTGCACGACGACGCCCTGCTGGCCGACCGGCAGCTCGTTGCCTCCGTCGCCGCGACCGCGCGAGTCGCCGTCGCGACCGCTCGCCTGCAAGCCGAGGCACGGGCACGCGCCGACGAGCTCGAGGCGTCGCGCCGCCGCATCGTCGAGGCCGCCGACGCGCAGCGGCGCAAGCTCGAGCAGGAGTTGCGACGCGGCGCGGAGCGGCGGCTCGCCTCTGTCGCCGGCCTGGTCGCGGCGGCGCGCGCAGCCGCCCCGGACGACGGCGACCGGATCGCGACGGTCGAAGCCGAGCTCGACGACGCGCGACGCGAGCTCCGGGGCTTCGCGCTAGGCGTCCACCCGGCGGTGCTCACCGAGCAGGGACTCGTGCCTGCGCTGGCCGTGCTCGCCGAGCATTCGGTGCTTCCCGTCGACGTGCGGGGCGAGCTCGCGAGGCTCCCGGAGGTGGTCGAGGCGGCGCTCTACTTCGTGTGCAGCGAGGCGCTCGCCAACGTCGCGAAGCACGCAGCGGCGACCCGCGCGACGATCGAGGTCCGAGCCGAGGCGGGCCGGGTGTCCGTCACGATCGTCGACGACGGCAGCGGCGGAGCCGATCCCACTCGGGGCTCGGGGCTGCGCGGTCTCGCCGACCGGGTCGAGGCCCTGGGCGGGCGGCTCGCGGTGGAGAGCGAGCCCGGCACCGGGACACGGGTCACCGCCGAGATACCGGTTCCGGGCTAGCGGACGCGCGTGTACGGAGCGGTGAGGAACGCCAGTAGTGGCTCGCTTCCTGCGGCCGCCGAGAAGGTGAGCACCTCCCGGTAGATGCTCCACCGGAGCTCGTACGGTCGTCCGAGCTGGAGCGCGATCCCGGTGTCGAAGACGAACCGGATCACGTCGCCGCGCACCGTGTACGTCCCCACCGCCGACTTGCCGCTCCCCGGGTCGCCCTGGAAGCGAAGGCGACCGTTCGCGAACTCGACGGTGTGGTGCCCGCTGAGCGCCGTGGCATCCCTCGGGGCGATGCCCTCGGCGATCAGAGCAGCGCGGATCCACGTGGTCTCCCAGGTGCCTTCGAGCGCGGAGACGCCGGTCGCGGCTCCGGCCGTCGCCCGGGGGCAATCGAGGACGGCGAGGAGCGTGGGCGCCGTCTCGCGCTTCGTCGCCTCGATCTCGGCGAGTTGCCGCCCTACGCGCGCATTGCCCTCGAGCGCGGCGTAGACGGGCTGCACCGCGGCGCGCAGAGCCGCCCGGTCCCGGGCCGTGGCGGTCACGAACGAGAGCTGCGTGCACAGCTCGCCCACCGCCCTCGCTTCGTCCCGCTCGATCTGCTCGAGCTCGGGCGCGATCGCCTCGCGACCGGCGCGGCGCAGGACCTCCTGCTGCTCGCCGGTGAGCGCCTCGAAGGCCGTGCGGTTCATGACGATCGTGAACGGCTTCGGCCACAGAACGACGTTGGTCGTGAGCGCCTGCCGGTCGTAGTCGTTGAACGCGATCGTCGTGGGGTCGAGCTCGGCGCCATCCAGCCCGGCCAGGTCACCCGGCACGTAGGCCTTGGGCCTCGACCCGAGCGCGCGCAGCGTCTCGCCGGCGAGGGCCGCCGGTCGAAGCCCGATCGTGGCGCCCCGGTAGGCGTCCGACCCGAGCAGCGCCCGGGTGATCCCGAAAGGCCGCCGCAGCGGGCCGGGAAGGAGGGCGATGCCCACCACTCCGGCCTGCTCGACGCCGACGAGCATCTCCTCCGCGAGCGTGCTCTCGAGCACGCGCCGCTCGAGCTCGTAGCTGTCCACGAGGAACGGGGCCAGCAGCACCTCGAACGAGCCCACGCCCAACGTGTCCCACACGCGAGCGCCGACGATCCCGAGCTGCGCCTTCCCGTCGCGCACGTCCTCGAGCACGCCGCGCTCGAAGTCGACCTCCGTGCTCCGCCCGGCCGGGACGAGGTCGATTCGGAGCGAGCCCTGCGAGAGCCGCGCGACCGCCTCTGCGAACTCGGGCGCTCCCGACAGCACGACGTCGTCCTCGCTCTCGAGCGTCAGGACGAGGGGGTGCTCCTTCGAGGTGCCCCCGGCCTTGTCGCCTCCGGATCCGCCGCAGCCCGCGGCGACCGCGACGAGCGCGGCCGCCGCGAGGCCTCCCCACCGGGCGCCCCACCTCATGTGACGATTGTTGCGCGTTCCGCTGCCCCTAGCCAGCGCGCGTCCACGTGCCGCCCATGACCGCGCCGCGCTGCCTGCACGGATCGGTCTCGCCCGCGGGCTCGAGCGTCAGCGTGCCGTCGCTCACCGACCAGGTGTACGTCGCGTCCGGGCCCCACGGGTCGCAGATCGCGCCCTCCTCGGGATCGCCCGTCCACACGGGCCCGCGGATCGTGAGTGTCCGTGGCCCCGCGACGTAGTCGATCTTGACGTGCCTCCGAGGCTCCGGGCCGGTCACGCGGAGGTAGCGCTGGTCGATCGCGATCCGGTACGTCCCCGGCTGGGCGGTGACGCTTCGGTACAGGCGGTTCGGATCGGGCGGCGCCGCGGTGTCGAGGCGTCGCGTCCACGTTCCCGCAAGCGGTGCGGGCGGCGACGGCGGAGCGACCACCCGCGCCGTGACGGTCTTCTCGGCGCTCGTCCGTCCCCCGGCGACGATCGCCTTGCCGCGCACAGTGAAGCGATGCGTCCCGGGGCGGAGCCAGGTCGTGACGAGGTACCCCGTCCTCCGTGTACCCGAATCCTCGTCGCGCCCGTCGTCCCCGAACGTGTACGGCACCAGCCGGTTCGCGAAGAGGAGCTTGCCGTCGATCAGGAACTCGACCCCCGGGAACAGCACGGGGGCGGACGCGGACGCGACCCAGCGGATGCGGTGCGGCAGCACGGCCTTCCCGTCGAGGCTCGAGCGGATCGTCAAGAGTGGCTCGGATCTCTGCGGCGCGCCGGCCGCAGCGGGTCCTCCGCAGAGGATCGCCACACCGCTCGAACCGGCCACGACGAGAGTCAGTACACACCTTCGAAGCACCACTGTCCCTGCCACCTCCTTCTCAGCAGCCGACGCACTGGTCGGGCTTGTTGCCGGCGATCACCGTGCGGGTCAGCGTGAAGGCGATCGGGTCGCCGGAGAAGATATTGGCGCTGAAGATGCCGCCCCCCTGGGGCGTGATACCGGGTGCGGCTTCGAGCCGGTTGGCGGTGACGACGCTGTCGCTCACGGCCAACTCCGGCGGGCCGCCTCCGAAATCGATGTTCACGATGGCGCCTCCGATCGCCAAACCGAACGGCCCGCTGGCGGTTCCGCGATTGCCGACCAGGAGTGTCCGCTCGAGCGTCACGTGAGCGCTGAGGTTGCCGATGCCTCCGCCTGCGACGTTCACGGCGCCGGTCGCGCTTGCCGCTGCCATGACGTTGTGGCTGATGCTGCTCCTTCGGATCGTCGCCGTACCCTGCACCTCCAGGCCGCCGAAGACCGCGCCCGCCAGGAACCCGGAGGCCGGCGCCACGGTCGCGGTCACGCTGTTGCGATCGACGCGGCTGTCGACGAGCAGCAGCGTGCCGTCCACGTCCATGCCCCCCGCGACCGCCTGGGCGTCGCCGCCGAGGTTGCTCGACGTAACGACGTTGTCGCTGATCGACGTGCGCGTGATCCTGGCAACAGCCCCCGCCTCCAGCCGGATGCCGCCCGCCACCGCCTCCTGCTGGACGTCGGCCGGGAACGAGCTGGCAACCGCGGTCGACGCATCGACGGAGTTGCGGTCGACGACGCTGTCCTCGATGGACAGCGTTCCGCTGCTGAGCATCCCGCCTCCCTCGGCGAAGCGTCCGAACGGCGAGCTCACAGCCGCCCGGTTACCCGTCACGGAGCTGCGGACGAGCGTCAATGTGCCCTGTGGGTGGTTGTCGATGCCGCCGCCGGCCGCGGAGCTCGTGACCCCGGCGGAGCCAGCGACGTTGTCGGTGACGCGCGTATCCGTCAGGGTCAGCGTTCCGGAGTTGTCGACCCCCCCGCCCAGGGCGAAGGCGCACTGGTCGAACGGCACCGACCCGCACGGCGTCGGCCCCGGGAAGGTCGCGCTGGGGGCGGCGCGGTTGCCGCTGATGACGCTGTCGCTGATCGAGACGGTCGCACCGGTCGCATTGCCGGCTGCGAGCGGCGGGATGGCCACGCCCCCGCCCGCGGCGACTCCGGTGGAATCGTTCAGTCCGCCCGTGATCGTCACACGGCTGATCGAGACCGTCGGCTTGCTCACCCCGTCGCCGACGGTCACGACGGGGCCGCCACCCCGGATGACCGTCGACGCCGGGCTCGTGCCGATCAGCTCCACGTTTTTTGCGATCGTGATTCCGCCCGCGTAGGTTCCCGGGGCGAGCTTGATCGTGTCGCCGTCCTGGGCCGCGCCGATCGCCGCTTGGAGCGTCGCGAAGCATCCGGGCTTCGGGCCGCCGACGCAGAGATCGGCCGCAACCGCCGGCTGCGCCCCCAGGCTCGCGGCCAGGAGACCGACGGCTGCGCAGACGCCTGTCCAATACCTGTGTCCCATCGTGGAGCCCCCTTGTCCCCGCGGCAAAGGCCGCGCCGGTGGATGCGGCCGACGTTACGACTCGAAACCGCGGCCTCGCATCAGGGCGGGCGCTGCACTTCGCGCGCAGCGCGTCAGGGCTTCCCCCGATCTTCAGGGAACGCTCAGCGGACGCGCGTCGCCGGCTTGGCGGAGAGGCGCGGCCAGGTCGTCGCGGAGCTCGGCTCGAGCGCCAACGTGTTGCGGTAAACGCTCCACCGGTACTGGGTCGTCATGCCCGACGAGCAGGGGTCGGCCGTGCAGGTACGCATCACGAGTCGAATCTGGTCGCCGTCGACGCTGTACGTGCCCGTCACGGCCGCACGCTCCCCTCGGAACCGCCACCGTCCGTCCTCGAGCTCGAGCGTCGCGGAGCCGGAGTAGCTGGCCGCTTCGGCCGCCGACGCGCCCGCCGCGCGCATCTCCTCTTCGCTGACCGTGCTCCGCCAGCTTCCTTCGATCGCAGCCTCGTTCGTCGTGCCCGGACACCGGAGCACCCCCAGGTCCGCCTGCGCCGTTCCGCGCTGCGTGCGAATCGCATCGATGAGTTGCCTCGTCTGCGGGTCGCGCTCGAGCGCCGCGTACACGGGCGCGACGGCGGCCCGCAGCGCCACACGCTCGGACGCGGGCGCTGGCCGCAGCACCCCAGGGCTGCGACTGCAGACCGTCGACAATGCGTCCTTCTCCTCCCGCACGATACGCGCCGCTTCCGCCGGGACGGCCTCGCGTCCGGCGCGGCGGAGGATCTCCTGCTGCCCGGAGGTGAGCTTCGCGAACGCGGCGCGGTTGGCGAAGATCGTCTGCGGCCGCGGCCAGAGCACGACGTTCGCCGTGATCGCCGTCGCGCGCGGGTCGTACTTCGCATCGGCGATCGTCTTCAGATCGAGCTCCGCCCCGTCGAACCTCGCCTGACCGGACGTGTATCCCGTGACCCTTGCGCCGAGCGCCTCGAAGGTGGCGCGGGCGACATTGCCGAACTTGATCCCCATCGTCGCTCCCCGGTAGTCCTTCGGCCCGGCGAAGAACCGCGTCACGCCGATCGGCCGTCGCAGCGGGCCGGGGGTCAGCGCGAGACCGACCACTCCGGCGCGATCGAGACCCCGGAGCATTCTCGTGGCGAGCGGGCCCTGGAGCAGGCGCTTCTGCAGCTCGAGGTCGTCGACGAGGAGCGGTGCGACGAGAGCCTGCATGCTCGTCACGCCGAGGGTGTCCCAGACGCGCACGGCGACGCTCCCGAGCTGCGCCCTGCCCGTGCGGACGTCCTCGACCGTGAACCGCTCGTAGTTGCGCTGCGCGGTTCGCCCGAGCCGGATGTCGATCCGGATCGCGCCGGCGGAGAGCCGGTCGACCGCCTTCGCGTACTCCTCCGCGAACGGCGGATCGCCCGTGGCGAGCGTGAGCACGACGGCCTTGTCCGCGGGCTTCGGCTGCTCGGGCTGTCCGCCGGCCTTGTCGGCGCCGGAGCCCGCGCACGCCGAGGCGACGACGACGAGCGCGGCGGCGGCCACGGCGCAGACTGCCCGCCTGGCCATCACCGCTTGCCCGGGAGCGCCCAGCTCACCTGGTGCGCACCGGACCCGTCCGCGTTCATCACGAAGAACGCCCAGCGCGGCGTCGAGGGGTAGCGCTGGAACGCGAGCTTCCGGCCGTTGGGCGACCAGGAGAGCAGGGACTCCGTGCCCGCCTCCCGCGTCAACCGCTTGACGGCGGTCCCGTCGGCCTTCATGACGAACACCTCGCCGTCCTTCGTGTCTCGGGTGCTCACGAAGGCGATCCGCGACCCGTCCGGCGACCAGAGGAGGCCGTTGACTCCGCCGATTCCGGCGTCGTTCGCCGCGTTCCGCGTCAGGTTCCGGGGGTTGCTGCCGTCCGCGTTCATGGCGTAGATCTCGGCGTTGCCGTCACGGTTGGTGACGAAGGCGATCGTGCGTCCGTCGGGCGACCACTTCGGGTTGAACTCGTCGCTCGTCGGGCTCCGGACGAGGATCCGTTGCCCGCTCCCGTCGGCGTTCATGACGTAGAGCTCGCCGTTGCCGTCACGGTCCGAGCCGAACGTGATGCGGCGGCCGTCGGGAGACCACGAGCCGGGACTGTCGTGGGCTGGGTTGCGCGTCGGGTTGCGTGGTGAGCTGCCGTCGGCATTCATGATCCACAGGTCTCCGCCGGACGAGCGCTGGCTGTAGAAGAGAATCTGTCGCCCGTTCGGTGACCAGCTGGCGAAGCCGTCGAAGAACGGGCTGCGGGTCAGGCGGCGGACGGCCTTTCCGTTCGAGGTCATGCTGTAGAGCTCGGTGTCCTTGCTCTCGCGATTGCTCGCGAGGACGATCGTCCACGGCCTCGCCGAGGGGCCCGCGGCCGTCGTACCGGCCAGCGCCGCGAGCACGAAGAGGCCGGCGATCGTGAGAACGATGATCGGGGTGCGCTGCATGGCGTTCCTCTCCCGTCTGATCGGCTCAGATGATTGTCCTACGCAGACAGGTAGTCGCACAGCCCGGCCACGTCGCCCGAGAACTGCTGGTGCGGGCCCGCGGTGTGGACGACCGTCGGTGGATCCGTCGAGACGTCCATCGCGATGTTCCCTGCGTCGAGCAGGACGTTGCCGCGGCCCGGAACCTGGACGTTGTAGACGGTTCCGACGACCCTCACGAGCGTCGTCGTCTCGTCGATGAAGATCATCGCGCTGAAGTTGCTCGTCAGCACGTTCCCGTTCGCCGTCAGCGTCGCGACGCCGTGCCGCTGGATTCGAAGGCTCGTTGGGGAGAACTCGATGAAGGTGTCCCGCTCCTCGTTGTGCTGGGTGATGGTGATCCCGGGACACGTCGACGAGTCCTCGAACGTGAAGCTCTCGGAGAATGTGGACTTCGCCGGCGGAGCGGCTGCTGCCGTCGACACGACGAAGGCCAGTGCTGACACCGCCACTGTGGCCACTGCCAAGAACCTGCGCATGACACTCCCTTCCGCGGATCGCTTGCTCCTCGACGGTAGGCGGGAGCCTTTGGCGGGGCGTCGGGGCTAGGCCCGGACTTCGGCGCTCCTCATCAGGGAGCGCCCTGATTGGACGCGCGCCGCCCGCGTGAGACGATTTCGGCATGGGCCGAAGGGCAGTCGTGCTCGGGATCGCGGCTCTCGGACTCGCGTTGGGGGCGTTCTCGCTTCGTGTCGCGCGCGACCATCCCGGCTACTGGTTCGCAGGCGACTCGGCAGTCGGCGCCGTCGCGCTCCTCGGCGCGGGCTGGGCGATTCTCGCCTGCGGCCTCGCCGTCTGCTTGCGGGGGGTGCGGCCGGCCGGGCTCCTGCTCGTCGCGACCGGGCTCGCGTGGTTCCTACCCGAGTGGAACAACCCCGGCGTACGCTCGGCCCTCGCGTTCACGATGGGGCTTTGCCTGTACGCAGCGTGCCCACCGCTCGCCGCGCACGCGCTGTTCGCGTATCCACGTGGGAAGCTCGCCTCGCCCACGGAGCGTGCGGGCGTGGCGATCTCGTACGTCGGCGGGGTGCTCGTGCTGGGCGTCCTGCCAGCGCTGTTCTTCGACCCCCGGGCCGAGGGGTGCGGGGCATGCCCGCCCAACCTCGTGCTCGTCGCCGACCGTGCGGAGCTCGCCGACGACCTCACCCACGTCGGCGTCTATCTCGGGCTCGGTTGGGCCGTCGCCCTCGTGACGCTCGGTGCGGTCAGGCTGGCACGAGGATCTGCCGCGAACCGGCCGGTGATGGCCGCCGGGGTTGCGTACCTGGGCTGCGTGGCGGCCACCTTCGCCCTCTCGCTCGACCGCGGCGCGATCTCGAACGGCACGGCGGAGCGGCGGCTGTGGCTCGGAGAGGCCGCCGCCCTCGTCGCGGTTGCGCTCGCGATCGCCTGGAGCTGGCTCCGGGGGCGGCGCGCCCGTTCGGCCGTCGCTCGGCTGGTCGTCGACCTGGCGCAGTCGCCGCCGCCCGGAGGACTACGCGACGCGCTCGCGGGGATCGTAGGCGACCCCGGTCTCGTCCTCGTCTACCCGGTCGCGCCGGGCCGTCTCGTGGACGCGCGCGGCATCCCGGCCAAGCCGGCGCCCGGCCAGCAGCGCACGAGCCTCATCCGCGAAAGAAACGTCGTCGCAGTGCTCGGGCACGCGCCGGGTCTGCTCGACGACGAGCAACTCGTGGATGAGGTGACGGCGGCGTCGCGCCTGGCGCTGGAGAACGAGCGACTGCAGGCGGAGGTGCGCGCCCGCGTCGAGGAGCTGCGCGCCTCGCGCGCGCGCATCGTCGAGGCGGGCGACGCGGAGCGGAAGCGGCTCGAGCGCGACCTGCACGACGGCGCGCAGCAGCGGCTCGTCGGGCTGGCGCTCTCGCTCCGGCTCCTGTGCTCGCGCCTCGCGATCCCCGAGCTCGAGCGGGCCGAGGCCGAGCTGCGGCTGGCGGTCGAAGAGCTGCGCGAGCTCGCGCACGGCATCTTCCCGGCCGTGCTCGTCGACGAAGGCTTCGCGGCCGCGGTGGAAGCGCTCGCGGAGGACACGCGCGTCCTTGTCCACATCGAAGGGCTCCCCGAGGGACGCCTGCCCGCCGCGGTCGAGACCGCGGCCTACACGGTCGTCGCCGCCGGGGCCGACGCGGCCCGCTCTCGGCTGGTGGTCGGCGCGACCGTGACTGAAGGCGTCCTCGCAGTCGACCTCGAGACTGACGCGATCGAGGGGCTCGACACCGTTGGGCTCGAGGATCGCCTGGGCGCGCTCGACGGCCGACTCGCGGTCGGGCCTGGAGCCGACGGGCGGAGCTGGATCCACGCGGAGCTGCCGTGCGCGTCGTGATCGCCGATGACGAGACGTTGCTCCGCGAGGGCCTCGCACGCCTCCTCGCCGACGCCGACATCCAGGTCGTCGGCAAGGCCGGTACTGCTGCGGAGCTCCTGCGGAAGGTCGAGCTCACCCGTCCCGACGTCGCGCTCGTCGACGTCAAGATGCCGCCCACGCACACCGACGAGGGGCTCGTGGCCGCCGCGACGATCCGCGAATCGCGACCGGAGGTGGGCGTGCTCGTGCTCTCGCACTACGTCGAGTCCCGGTACGCAATGCGGCTGCTCGAGGAGCACCCCGCGCGGTCGGGCTACCTGCTCAAGGAGCGGGTGTCGGACCTCGCCGTGCTCCTCGATGCGCTCCAGCGCATCGTCGACGGCGAATGCGTGCTCGACCCGACGATCGTCGCCCGGCTGGTCGGCCGAGCACGTGAGGAGGGGCCGCTCGACGAGCTCACCGACCGCGAGCGCGAGGTGCTCGCGCTGATGGCCGAGGGACACTCGAACCGCGGCATCTGCAAGCAGCTCGTCCTCAGCCCGAAGACGGTCGACACGCACGTCCGCCACATCCTGCTCAAGCTGGGGATCGGCGAGACGTCCGACTACCACCGGCGCGTGCTGGCGGTGCTCGCCTACCTCCGCGGCTGACGCCGCGCCGGGTCCTGTGCCTCACTGCGAGAACCGCGCGCCGTAGCCCATCAGCGGCACCTCGGCGGCCTGGCCGCGCGGTATGCGTTACAAACGCGCCGCGAGGGGTCGCATCCGTTTCGCCGATCCGCGTCCCAAACGCCGACCGCGCCGGGAAGACCCGCGAAGCAATCACGCGCATCGCCCCAGACCTGACCCGAATCTCTACATGCCCATCGAGTGGTACCCGGCGTCGACGTACAGCGTCGTGCCGGAGACGTTCTTCGCGTCGTCCGAGAGGAGGTACGCCGCTGCGGCGCCGCAGTCGGTCGCCTCGATGTGGCGTCGCAGCGGCGCCCGCTCGACGAACATCTCCTCCATGGTCGTGAACCCTGCGATCGAGCGGGCGGCGAGCGTTCGCACCGGCCCGGCGGAGATCGCGTTGACGCGGATCCCGTGCTCGCCGAGATCCCACGCGAGGTAGCGCATCGACGCGTCGAGGGTCGCCTTCGCCACGCCCATCACGTTGTAGTGGGGCACGGCCCGGACACCGCCGAGGTAGGTCATCGTGACGATCGAGCCGCCGCTGCGGGCGGCCATCAGCGGCTCGGCGCGCTTCGCGCAGGCGACGAGCGAGTACGCGCTGATGTCGACGGCCATCCAGAAGCGATCGCGGGGCGTGTCGGTGAAGCGGCCCTCGAGGTCCTCCGCCGCCGCAAAGGCGACCGAGTGCACGAGCACGTCGAGCCCGCCGCCGAACGCCTCTGCGGTCTCCGAGAACACGCGGTCGAGGTCGTCGTCCGAGCGGACGTCGCACTCCGTGACGAGCTTCGTGTCAACGCTCGCGGCGAGATCGCGAACGGACTTCTCGATCCGCTCGCCCTGGTACGTGAACGCGAGCTGCGCGCCCTCGGACGCGAGCCGCTCGGCGATCGCCCACGCGATCGAGCGCTTGTTCGCGACGCCGAGCACCAGCGCCTGCTTTCCCTCGAACCGCCCTGGCATTCGCCGATCCTAAGCGAACGGGCCGTGCCCGTTCACTAGGCTCACGCCCATGACCGGCGACGAGCGCATCGCGGTCGTGACGGGTGCCTCGGCCGGGATCGGCGAGGCAATCGCGCGGCGACTTGCGGCGCGCGGCTGGCGCTGCGTGCTCGTCGCGCGCGGGGAGGACCGCCTTCGCGCGCTCGCCGCCGAGATCGGCGGCGAGGTCGAGCCGTGCGACGTCGGGGACCGCGATGCGGTCGAGGCGCTCGCGGCTCGCATCCTCGAGCGCCACCCGGCCGTGCACCTGCTCGTCAACAACGCGGGCATCCCCGCCCGCGGCAACTTTCTCACCGTCGACCTTGACCGCATCCGCCGCGTGATGGAGGTGAACTACCTCGGCGGCGTGTGGTGCACACGGGCGTTGATGCCGGGGCTGCGCGCTGCGGCCGAGCACGGCGGGGCGCACGTCGTCAACCTCGTCTCCGTCGCCGGCACCGCTGCGTTCGCGCCAGCCGGCGCCTATGCAGCGGCGAAGCACGCGCAGCTCGCCTTTTCCCGCTCGCTCGCGGCCGCCCTCCGCGGGAGCGGCATCCGGGTGCACACCGTGCTCCCCGGCTTCGTCGAGACCGAGAGCTTCCCGCAGAAGGGTGTCCTCAAGAGCCCGCTCCTCGCGATGTTCGTGATCCAGCCGCCGCGGGTTGCCAAGGCCGTCGTCGACGCGGTCGAGAAGAACAAGGCCGAGGTGACCGTTCCGTGGTTCCCGTACCGGCCGATCGCGGTCGCGCAGGCGGTGATGCCCCGTGTCGTCGGGCGCTTCGCCGGGATGTCCGACTACAGGCCGGGCTCGGTGCCGATGTCCACGGAACCCGAGCCCGAGGACAACGCCCGGTCGTTGAGCCCGCCGACCCACTCGGCAAAGAGCGGGTCGACGAGCGAGTAGCCGCCCGCCTCGCGCTCCTCGATCTCCGCGGTCGCGGCGAGGCGGGGAAGCGCGCGGCGGACGACGTCCTTCGTCAGCTCCAGCCGCCGGAGAGCGGCCGCCCGGTAGGGCGACCCCTCGCCGAGGAGTAGCGCACGGAGCGTCTTCTGCTGCGAGACGTCGAGGCCCCGCCACTGCGCGTCGAACTCCGGCTCGAGCTCGCGGAGCGCGGCCGCGTGGGCGGCCGCCCAGTGGTCGAGCGTCCCCTCGGCGCCCTGCGGCACCTCCTCCCAGAGCCGGTGCGCGAGCAGCATCGCGCGCTGCGGATGCCCCTGGGCGGCCGCCAGCAGAGGCCCGAGCGCCTCGCCCGCCCGGCGCCCCGTCTGCTCGAACCGCGTCGCGACGTAGCCCGCCAGGTCGGCGTCGTCGAGCCGGCCGAGCCGCATCGGCACGGCCGAACCGTAGAGCGGACGCTCCTTCGTCTCGAAGAGGAGGCGCATCAGGGCCGGCTCGGAACCGGCGAAGACGTAGGAGGCGACCTCGCCGTGGTGCTGGATGTGGCTCCGGAGCAGGCCGTCGAGGCCGTCGATCCGGCCGATGTCCTGGAATTCGTCGAACGCGATCAGCGCGCGATAGCCGCCGGACGACTCGAGCCTGAGCGGCAGCTCGAGGAGCGCGTGGAGCGCCGGCAGCGGGTCGGACGTGGGCTCGAGCTGGAGGCGGGCGCTGATCCCGAGGGCGCCGAGCGACAGGCCGACACCCGTCCGCTGGAGGAATCCCTCGATCCGGGAGCGCAGCTCGCCCTTGAGCTGCTTCGCGTACGCCCGCTCGAGCCGGACGGTCACGTCGGCGATCGAGGAGACCCGATAGAGATCGACGAGGATCGGGATCAGTCCCTCGTCGCGCTCGCCGTCGTGGAGCGCCTTCTTGAGGAGGCTGGTCTTCCCGTACTTGCGCGGCGCGTAGAGGCGGACGTAGTGGCCGCCGACCGCGTCCCGGAGCAGCCGCCGCACCTCGTCCTCGCGATCGACGACGTCCTCCGGCGCGACGGGGCGCGAGTAGACGAAGGGGTTGACGTCGACGATCAATGCGCCTCACAGACTACCGACGTTTCGCCTGTTTGACTACTACCTCGTCGCCCCGTGGGCGTCTAACCGTGTTTGACGGCCACGTACCAGCCGAGCTCGACGTCGTAGGACTTCGGCGCCATCCGGGCGACACGCTCACGGGCCTCGCCCTCGAGGCCGACGAGGTCGAGGTACTGCTCCATCTCCCGGTGCTCGCGGAGGACCTCGTTCGCGACCACCGTGAGGTCGTTCGCGTCGAGATAGCCGCGGATGTCCGCGTCCGGAAGCAGGCGCGTGTGGGTCGGGTCGCGGACGCGCTCGAAGCGGTCGAGCTCGAGGCTCCGGATCGGGTCGACGTCCCCGAGCTGGTCGGCGAGAAGGATCCGGCCGCCGGGGCGCGCGACCCGGGCGAGCTCCGAGACCACGAGCTCCGGCCTTCGCACGTGGTGGAGCACACGCAGGCAGCCGACGAGGTCGAAGTCCCCGTACGGGAACGGCAGCGCGGTCGCGTCGGCGACCGCGAAGGCGCAGTTCGGCGGTGCCTCGTGCCGCGCTGACTCGATGTACTCCTCGGAGCGGTCGACGCCGACCACCTCGCCGACCTGCGCCGCGAGGGCGTACGCCAGCGCGCCCGTGCCGCAGCCGACGTCCAGCGCGCGCTCGTCGCCCGCGAACGGCGCCAGGAGCGCCACTACCCGCGCGGCGAGAGCCTCGTGGCGAGACGCCTGGAGCGCGCGCCGCCGATCGACCGGGTCAGGCACCGACCACCGCCCTCTCCCCTCGTCCAGCGCCGGCACGGATCCCGCAGGCGAGCTCGTAGCCGATCGTGTCGGCGACCGCGGCGTGCTGCTCGAGCGTGACGCCGTCGCCGACGAGCGTCACCGGCGCGCCGCGCTCCAGCGGCTCCGGCAGCCGCACCGCGAGCGCGTCCATCGAGACGGTGCCGACGACGGGAGCCCGGGCGCCGTCGACCAACACCTCCGTTCCGGTCATGTCCCGCCGGAAGCCGTCGGCGTACCCCACCGGCACGATGCCGAGCCACGTCTCGCCGGTCGCGGCGAACCGGCGACCGTACCCGGTGCTCTCTCCGGGCCCGAGCCGTCGGACCTGCGCGAGCTCCGACTCCCAGCGAAGCGCCGGTCGCAGGCCGAAGCGGGACGCGTCCACCCCGAGCGGGTCGATGCCGTACAGGGCGATGCCGCAGCGCGCGGCGTCGAGCCGCGATTCCGGCAGAGTGAGCGCGGCGGCGCTGTTCGCCGCATGCCGCGTGAACCGTCCGGCGTAGCCGTCCGTCGCCTCGAGAAACCGGCGGAGCTGCTCACGCGCGAAGCCGGGGTCGTCGTCCGCCGTGGCGAAGTGCGTCATCAGGCCGACGACCCCGGAGACGGAGTCGACCTCGGAGCTGCCCCACCGGCCCATCCCCGTGTCGAGCTTGAGGTGGAGCGGAATGCCCTCTGGGAGCCGCTCGTCGGGAACGGTCAGCTCGAGCCGTGCCTCTCGCGCCTGGGCGACCTCGTCGGGTGGCGTCGGGCCGAGCACGAGGAGCCGCGCATCTGGGAGCGCCGCGCGGAGAAGCAGCGCCTCGCCGACGGTCGCGACGCAGAGCGTCGTGGCGCCGCCCTCGAGCGCAGCGCGGGCCGCGTCGGCGGCTCCGTGACCGTAGCCGTCCGCCTTGACGACCGCCCAGAGCTCCGTCCGCCCGAGCACGCCGGCCAGCGTCCGCGCGTTGTCCCGGATCGCGCCGAGGTCGACGGTGACGAGAGAGCGCTGCACGGCCGCATTCTCGCGACCGCCGCGCGCCCGCGTTACTGGAAGACGACCTCGCAGTTGCGGAACGTGTCGTTCCCCGGGCCGCCGATGCAGATGTCGAACCCGCCGCCCGCGTTGATCGAGTCGTTGCCGGCACCGCCGAGAACGCAGTCCGAGTGGCCCCCGGTGACGATGCGGTCGTTGCCAGCCGTGCCGAGCGTCAGCGCGGGACCGCCGGCGCCGCCGCCGCCCTGGGGCGGCCGGATGTCCTCGAGATCGATCGCGGCGCATTCCGGCGGCTTGAGGTCGTTCGCGGTGATCGCCGCCGCACCGTACCCCACCAGGCTCTCCTCGACGACGATCGTGGCCGTCGTCGCAAAGCCCGTCAGCGCGACGAGGCCGACGAGCGGCGCGACGAGCGCATGCCGCCGCCTCACCACGTCGCGCTCGGCAGCGGCCCCGCAGGCCGGGGAGCGCGCTGGAGGCGGTAGCGGTAGACGGCGATGCCGTCGTCGACGAGGAACACGTCCTCCCCGTCTTCGGTGACACGGAGGATGACCCGGTCGTAGGCGTCGGCGATCCGGGCAAGGTCGTCGATGTCGTCGACCTCGGTGACCCACCGCTCCTCCGGCACGACCGCGCGGGCGTGGACGATGCGCGAGCCATGCCGTGTCGCGATCCGGTCGGCGGGCTCGCTCCCCGACCGACCGATGAGCAGACCGCCCCCGACGATGAGCACGACGAGCGACGTGACGAGACCCAGCGCAGCCATCGTCCGCGCGTCGTCGACCGAGAGGGCGAGGGGGCCGACGCCGACGGCTGCCGGCACGAGCTCGCTGCCCGCCTGCACGCGGCGGGGCTCGAAGGGCGGCGCGGTGTCGGTCGACGCCCCCACCGGCGGGAGCGTCCGGAGCGTCGTGTTGTCGTAGGAGAACGCGAGGCGGGGTGCGAACGCATCGTCGACGTTCGTCCCGCCGACCGTCCCCTCGACGTCGACGCGGGGCCGCAGCTCGACGCTGATCCCGGCGAGCGGCGCAGCGGTCTGCACGCGCGCCTGGCGCACGAGCGCCTCGAACGCGGAGACGTCGAACTCCCCTTCCGCCGTCGCGCTCGTGCCGTCGAACGCCGTCGGCGGGGCGATCGGCAGGATCCGCTCCCACCCGGTCGTGTCGTGCACCACCGCATCGAGGGCGATCGTGCCGTGCACCGCCGCCGCCTGCGTCGCGTCGAGCCGATACACGAACGAGACCGCCAGCGCGTCGACGAGCCGTGTGAACACCGGCATCCCGCGGTCCACCTCACCGGTGGGATAGACGGGGCCGGGGGCCGTCGTCGCCGAATAGGAGAACGCGCCCTCGTGGGCGTAGAGCTCGGCGACAGACCTCGTCGAGGTCTCGCTCGCCGACCACGCCGTCACCCCGAGCAGCACGAACAGGACGAAGGCGATCGCGCCCGCGGTTGCGAAGGCGCGGGCCAGGGTGGGGCCGAGCGCCGGCAGGCGGGGCGAGGCGTCCGGCAGCGCGACCACGGGACGGGCGCCGGGAATCCGACGGCGGGACACCTCGCGACCCCCGCCGAGACCGGCGAGGACGAGCAGCGTGAGCAGGATCGCGAGGTTCACGGGCCGCTTCAACCAGGCGAGCACCGAGCCCGCTCCGGGCACCGCGAACCAGAACTTTCCGACCACCTCGTCCGGTGCCGGGTGGACGGGGTCGACGAAGTCGTTGTTGTCACCCTTCGTGACGAAGTGCCCGTTGCGCTCCCCGATGATCCGGTGGAGCACGCGCGAGCCCGTCTCGTGGTCCTCGTAGAGGACGACCTCGCCGACCGAGTACGACGGCTTGGCCCGTGTCAGCACGAGGTCACCGCGCTCGAGGTGCGGCTCCATCGAGGTGCCGGAGAGCACGGCGTACGACGTCGGCCCACCGAGCTGGGACGGCCCGAGGAGCCACCAGCCGATCGCGAAGAAGGCGATCGTCGCGGCGACACCGACGTAGGTGCGAGGGGAGCGTGTCATCGGAGGCAACCCTCCGGCCGGAACCCGGTGGTCCCGGCCGGAGCGAAGGCCGTCATCAGTCGGCTGCCGCCACCTGGAGGCTGGTCGCCGACAGCGCGGTGCCCGTGAGGGCGCACGTCCACGTCGGGCCGCCGGTGCACGTCGACCAGCTGCCCATGCCGTTGATCTTCGCCTTGACCGTCGTCGCCGTGGCCGGCGAGAGCTCGAACGTGACGCCCGTGAGGTTGCTCGGGTCGTTGTCGTCCAGCGTGTAGTGGATGTTCGTCACGTCGTAGCCCGAGATGTCGCCGCTTCCCTGACCCGCGGCACCCGCGTTGCTGGCGCCGTTGAACGTGATGCTCGCCGCGTACGCGAACGCCGTCGTCCCCAGCACGAAGGCGAGGAGGGCGACGAGCGCGATGCGGCGCTTGCGCTTCCGATTGACCATGTCTGCTCCTTGAGGGTGTGACTGGGCAGGCCAGGTGTCGGCGGCGGATACGCCCCGGCACTCCCCCGGACGGGGTAACCCGCGCTGGTGATGCGTTGTCTCTAGACGATCGGGTAGGAAAGCGCTGCCGGCAGGGCAGCGATGACGTCCGACGCGACGAGGCCAGCCTGGTGCGGCACGGACGCCGCCGCCAGCCCGTGGACCATGGCCGCCGCGACGGCTGCGTCGGTTGCGTCGAGCCCTTTTGCGAGAAAGGCGCCCAGGATCCCCGTCAGGACATCGCCCGTGCCGGCGGTGGCGAGCGACGGCGGGCCCTTGTCGCAGACGATCGTTCGGCCGTCGGGGGCACGGACGATCGTGCCCGCGCCCTTGAGGAGGACGACTGCCCCGAGCGTCTCGGCGCACCGCGCCGCCGCCTCGAGGCGGTGCGCGTCCACCCAGGACGACTCGACGTCGAGCAGACGCGCGAGCTCGCCCGCATGCGGGGTCAGCACGGTTGCGGCCTCGCGCGGCGGCAGCTCGAGCCCGAAGAGCCCGTCCGCGTCGACGACCGCGGGGAGCGACGCTCGCGCGAGAAGGTCGTGAACCATTCGGCGGACCTCGGGGGAGCGACCGAGCCCCGGGCCGACCGCCAGCGCCGACGCGCGCTCGAGGTCGGGGCCGAGCGTTTCCGCCGCCGTGACGTGGTCGAATCCACGCTTGACCGGCTCGAGCGCCAGCATCTCCGCGAGGTGGAGGCACTCGTGCGGCACCGCCAGCGTGACGTAGCCGGCGTCGGCGCGGAGGGCGGCCCGCGCCGCGAGCACCGCCGCGCCGGTCGTCCCGGAGGCACCGCCCACGACGAGCAGGCTGCCCGCCGTGAACTTCGAGTCCGGCCCCTCACGGAGCGGGATCTTGTCGAGGACGGCTCCGGTCGCGCGTACCACGGCGGTGGCGGACCGTTCGAGCCCGATCGGCGCGACCACGACTCGCCCGGCGTGGAACCGCCCGGGCGCGACCGCGAGGCCGACCTTGACGCCGTGGAAGGTGACCGTCACGTCCGCCTCCACCGCGGCCCCGGCGATCTCGCCGGTCGAGGCGTCGACCCCCGAGGGCACGTCCACGGAGACGACGGGGAGCCCGCTCGCGTTGATCCGCTCGATCGTCGCGGCCGCCTCTGCGCGCGGCGCGCCGCGGAAGCCTGTCCCGAGGAGCGCGTCGACCACGACGTCGGCCTCGTCCAGGTCGTCGGTCTCGGTCGCATCCCGACCTGCCTGCCGCAGCAGGCCGGCCGCGACCCGGCCGTCTCCCCCGTTGGCGCCGCCGCCGCACACGACCACGAAGCGGCGCGCCTCCGGGAACGACCGGATGCACTCGTCTGCGACGGCGCGACCGGCGCGCTCCATCAGCTGCGGCGCCGTCTCCGGATAGCCGGGGTAGCGAGCCTCGGCGGCGCGCATCTCCTCGACCGAGTAGAGCGGCTCGTGCATCAGGCCGCCGGGCGTGGTCGCGCCGGAGGCGGCGCCGCGAGATCGGCCACGCAGGTCGCGCCCGCCATCGTGTGCGAATGCGTGAGCGAGACGTCGATCTCACGCATGCCGACCCGCTCGGCCCAGCGGAGCGTCTTCCCGGAGAGGGTCACGCCCGGCTTGGGCGGGCCGACGATCTCGATCTCCTTCCAGGTGAACAGGACACCGCACCCGAGCGCCTTCCCGACGGCCTCCTTCCCGCAGAAACGAGCGGCGTACGACTCGGCGGGGTTGTGCCGGGACTCGCAGTACGCCTGCTCGTCGGTCGTGAAGCAGCGGTTGCGGAAGCCGGGCCGCTCGAGCGCGAGGCGGATCCGCTCGATCTCGATAAGGTCGGTGCCGATCCGGACGCTCACTGGGACTCGAGCCAGGCCGGGAGGTCGGCCACCGAGCTGAGCACGACGTCCGGCGTGAGCTCGATCCCGTCGAGCGCGTCCGGCCGGAACTTTCCCGTGCGGACGAGCGCGGTCTGCATCCCGAAGAGCTGCGCCGCGCGGATGTCGGACTCGGGGTCGTCCCCGACGAGCCAGGTGCGCTCGGGCTCCGCGCCGAGCGCCTCGAGCGCGGCCGCGAAGTACGCGGGGCTTGGCTTGCCGACCACCACCGCCTCGACGCCGGTGGCGAACTCGAGCCCCGCGACGAAGGCCCCGGCGTCGAGCAGCGGCCCGCGGGCCGTCTGCCACCAGCGGTTCTTGTGCAGGCAGTAGAGCTCCGCCCCGAGCTGGATCTCGGCGAAGGCACGCGCGAGGTTCATGTAGCGGAACACCTGGTTGGGCTCGACGGTCTCGTCGCAGCCGCCCACGAGCACCGCCTCGGCGCCCTCGCCGACGAGCTCGAGCCCCTCGAGATCGGGTACGACCCCGCTCATCACCAGGGCGAAGACGCGCTTTCCGTTGAGCTCGCGCGCCGCCGCCCGGGCCGGGGTCTGGAGCTCGTCCTCCTCGAGCTCGAAGCCGAGCGCAGTCAGCTCCTGGGTGAGCTGCGCGCGCGGGCGGGTGGAGTTGTTGGTGACGAAGCGGAGCGCATGACCCGCCTCTCGGAGCCGCGCCACGGCGTCCTGGGCGCCGGGGATGGCCACCCCGGAGACGTGCAGGACGCCGTCGACGTCCAGGAGAATGCACGCCATGGAGCGGGAGTCTATTCGGGTGACCCGATCGGTCTCGATCCCTCGGTCCGAGATCCGCATCCGAGTGTCGCGGTCGTCGGGACCGGGCGGCCAGCACGCGAACACCGCCGAGACGCGGGTCGACGCCCTCTTCGACGTCGACGCGTCGGTCGCGCTGACCGACCGGCAGAAGCAGCGGGTCCGCGCCTCCGCCGGCCCGGTGCTCCGGGCGGTCGCCCAGGACGAGCGGAGCCAGGCGAGAAACCGCGAGCTCGCGGTCGAGCGGCTCGTCGGGAAGCTGCGCGAGGCGCTCAAGGTCGAGCGCCGTCGCGTGGCGACGCGGCCGACGAAGGCCTCCGTCGAACGCCGGCTCGAGTCGAAGCGCCGCCGGGCCGCGGCGAAGCGGCGCCGCGGTGCGCCGCCCGACGAGTAGGCAACGCTTGTGTTGAATCAACACAAGCCGCTAACCGCCGACCTCGTGGAGCCGCTGCTGAGTGGGCGGCTCGGCCGGCCGTACCTGTGGTCGGCGTCGTGCGTGTCGACGCAGGACGCGCTGCACGACCCGGCCCTGCCCGAGGGGGCCGTCGCGGCCACCGAGCACCAGAGCGCCGGGCGCGGCCGGGCGGGCAGGCGCTGGGAGGACGAGCCGGGCGCGTCGCTGCTTCTCTCGGTTCTGCTCCGTCCTCCGGAGACCGCGCCGTCGGCGCAACTCTCCCTCGTCTGCGCCCTCGCCGTGGCGGAGGCGGTCGAGGCGGCCGCCGGGCTCGACGTGCGGTGGAAGTGGCCGAACGACGTCGTCGCCGACGGCCGCAAGCTCGCGGGGATCCTCCTCGAGGGCCGCGAGGGGGCAATCGTCTGCGGGATCGGCGTGAACGTGGACCAGACCGAGCGGTCGCTGCCGCGGGAGACCCGACTGCCCGCCGGCTCGCTCCGCATGCTCACCGGGCGCGCGCACGACCGCGCGACGCTCCTCGTCGGGCTGCTGGAGCGCCTCGAAACGCACTACGACGCGTGGCTCACGGGCGGCCTCGAGCCGCTCCTCTCCGCGCTCGAGCGACGCGACGCGCTGCGAGGGTCGGTCGTCACCGTGGGCGAAGTCACGGGTACTGCCCGGGGGATTGCGCCGGACGGCCGCTTGCGAGTTCGCTCGACCGACGGTGTGGAGACGCTCGTCGCGAGCGGGGAGGTGTCGCGAGGGTCGGATGCGTCCGACTGAAGTCGGACACCTGGTGAGACCTAGTGCACGTGCTCGAAGCCGAAGCGGCCCTTCACGCAGAGGTTGCCGAGCGTGACGTCGTGGTCGGCGGGGCTCGTCACCTTGACGATCGCGTTGTCCTGGACATGGAGCTCGAGGGAGCAGCCGACGCCGCAATAGGGGCACGTCGTCTCGGTCACCGTCTGCTCGTCCTCGCGCCAGTTTCCGGCCTTCCGCAGCTCGTGCTCGGAGCGGAACATGAGCGCGCCGGTGGGGCACACAGCGATGCAGTTCCCGCAGTAGACGCACGCGGACTCGGGCAGCGGCGTGTCGAGCTCCGTCGAGATGCGCGCGTCGAAGCCCCGGCCCGCGACGTGAATGGCGAACGTGTTCTGGTGCTGCTCGCCGCAGGCGTCGACGCACTTGTAACAGAGGATGCATTTCGCGTAGTCGCGCACGTACAGCTCGTTGTCGACCTTGACGGGCTGGTGGACGGTCGCCGCGGTTCGCCCGTCGGGGACGAGGTGATGACCCGTGCGAGCGGGGTAGTCGGTCGGCGCCGCGGGCGGCCCGAAGCGATCGGGAGCCGCCTCGTACCGCTCGAGGTACCCGGGCGCGACCGGCGTCGTCGACAGGTCGACGGACGACGCGAGCAGCTCCATCACGACCTTCCGCGAGAGGCGGACGCGCTCAGAGTCGGTCCGCACCTTCATGCCCGCCTCGGCCTTCCGCGAGCACGCGGGCGCGAGCACCCTCGCGCCCTCGAGCTCGACGACGCACACCCGGCAGACGTTGGCCGGCTGGAGCGTCTCGCCGTAGCAGAGCGTCGGGGTCTCGATCCCGAGCTGCTTGCAGGCGTCGAGGATCGTCGCGCCCTCGAACACGCTCACGGGCTCGCCGTCCACTTCGAGCTCGACCATCCGCCGCGGCGCCAGAAGCTCGCTCACGTCGCACCCCCGAACACGCCGAGCCGGCCGATCGCCGATTCGACCGCGCTTGAAGCCGTCTGCCCGAGCCCGCAGATCGAGGCGTCGCGCATGCACTGCCCGACCTCCGCGATCAGCGCGAGCTCGCGGTCGGCGCCGCCGCGCGGCTCCCCGGCGAGGAGGCGTGCGAGGGCCTCCTCCTGCCGCACGGTGCCGACGCGGCACGGGACGCACTGGCCGCACGACTCGTCCCGGAAGAACGCGGCAATCCGCATCAGGAAGCGGCCGAGGTCGACCGTGTCGTCGAGCACGAGCACGACGCCGGAGCCGAGCGTGGTCCCCGCTGCGCGTGTGCCCTCGAACGTCAAGGGCACGTCGAGCTCGTCGGGCGAGAGGAAGCTGCCCGCGGCGCCGCCGAGGAGGACGGCCTGGAGCGACCTGCCGCCGGAGACGCCGCCCGAGAGCACGAGGACGTCGCGCAGCGTCGCACCGAAGGTCACCTCGTACGTCCCGGGCCGCTCGACGTGCCCGGAGACACACAGGAGCTTCGTGCCGGTCGACTGCTCTGTGCCGGCCTCGGCGAAGGACGGCCCCGAGCGGAGCACGACGTCGAGGACGTTGACGAGCGTCTCGACGTTGTTCACGACAGTCGGCTTGCCGAACAGCCCCTCCTCGACCGGGAACGGCGGCTTGTTGCGCGGCTCACCGCGGAAGCCCTCGATCGACTCGAAGATCGCGGTCTCCTCGCCGCAGATGTACGCGCCGGCGCCGCGCCGGATCTCGACGTCGAACGAGAAGCCCTCGCCCATCACGTCTGGCCCCAGGAACCCGCGTCGCCTGGTCTCCGCGAGCGCGTGCTCCAGCGCACGCAGGGCCTCGGGATACTCGCCGCGGAGGTACACGTAGCCGCGCTCGCAGCCGGTCGCGTAAGCCGCGACGGTCATCGCCTCGACGAGCGCGAACGGGTCGCCTTCCAGCAAGACGCGGTCCTTGAACGTCCCCGGTTCGGACTCGTCCGCATTGCAGACGAGGTAGTGCGGGCGCGCGGGCTGGCGCGCGACGGCCTCCCACTTCACGCCCGCGGGGAACGCAGCGCCGCCGCGGCCGAGGAGCTTCGAGTCTTTCAGCTCCCGGAGTACGCCCTCGGGCCCCAGTTCGATCGCGCGACGAAGCGCCGCGTACCCGCCCTCTGCCCGGTAGTCGTCGAGGCTCCGGGGATCGACGACGCCGACGCGTCGGAGGAGCCGGAGGGACGGCTCGCCTGCCTGCGGCACTGCCGACGTCGGCGAAACGCCGGGCTCGGCCCCGGCCAGGAGAGCGAGGAGAGCGGAGGCGCTCGTCGGGGCCTGGGCACGCTCGAACGGCTCGTCACCGATCCGCGAAAAGAGCGCGGCAGGCGCCTGGTCGCAACGGCCGAGACAGGGGCTCCGATACCACGTCGCACCGCCGTTCTCCCCGGCCGACCCCTCGGGCCCGAACCGCTCCTCGAGCTGCGCGACGAGCGTCTCGGCGCCGCGGCAGCGACAGGCGATGTCGTCGCAGACGTGGACGACGCGTGCGGGCCGAGGCTCGAGGGCCAGGAGGGCGTAGAACGAGGCGACCCCGTACGCGTCGGCGGGCGGCACGGTCAGCCGCCTGCAGATCTCGTTGAGCCCGCCGGGGCTGATCCAGCCGATTCGTTCCTGGAGCCCCCACAGCGCCGGCAGAAGAAGGTGTCGCCGGGCGCGTGCGTCGTGCCCGGTCGCGGCGGTGTTGCCCGCCACGCCGGTCGCCCGGGCGCCGCCCTCCCAGCCCGACCCGGGCGGGCCGATGACCGCGTCGAGGGCGGCGCGCTCCGCCCCGGTCGGCTCGGCATGCGGTACGAGCTTGAGATCCATCAGGCCGGCGCCGGCTCCCGCTGGAGCTTCTCCACGCGGATCGCGGCTGCCTTGAACTCGGCGGTGCCCGACTTGGGGTCGGTCGCGTCGATCGTCAGCAGGTTCACGTCCACCTGCTCGGGGAAGTGGAACGACATGAACGCGAGCCCGGCGCGCAGCGAGGGGTCGACGCGCACCGGCGCGTCGACCGATCCCCGACGCGACGAGACCCGCACGACCTCGCCCTCCGCGAGGCCGAGCCGCTCGACGTCCTCGGGCGAGAGCTCGAGCGCCTCGCCGCGGTGGAGCGGCGAGCGGTACCGGTTCGACTGCGCGCCCGTGTTGAACGACTCCAGCCGCCGCCCGGTCGTGAGGCGAATCGGGTACTCGTCGTCGAGCGCCTCGAAAGGAGGCGTCGCCTCGACGACGCTGAACGGCGCCCGCGGTCCCTCGACCGGCTCGGCCCAGAGGCGCCCATGGAGGAAGAGGGCCCCCGGGTCGTCCTCGTCGTAGCACGGCCACTGGAGGCCACGGTTCGCGTCGAGCCGGGCGTACGACATCCCGCGGTGCATCGGCGACAGCGAGCGGCACTCGTCCCAGATCTCCTCGGCGGTGGGGTGCCCCCAGTCGTGGCCGAGCCGCCGCGCGAGCTCGGTCAAGATCCACGTGTCGTCGCGCGCGCCGTCAGGAGGGTCGAGCGCCTTGCGCACCCGCTGCACGCGTCGCTCGCTGTTCGTGACGGTCCCCTCGGCCTCGCACCACGAGGCGGTGCCCGGAAGCACGACGTCCGCCATCTCCGTCGTGCGCGTCGCGACGATGTCCTGCACGACGAGGAAGTCGAGCCCCTCCAGCAGGCGCCGCGCCCGCGTCGCGTCGGCCTCGGACTGCGCGGGGTTCTCGCCGATCACGTAGAGCGTCCGGAGCACCCCGTGCTCCATCCCCTCGAACATCTGCGTCAAATGCCAGCCGTTCCGCGGGACGATCGACGTACCCCACGCGGCCTCGAACCGCGCGCGGGCCTCCGTGTCGCGCTCGATGTCCTGGAAGCCGGGGAGCTTGTTCGGGATCGCCCCCATGTCGCCGCCGCCCTGCACGTTGTTCTGGCCCCGCAGCGGGTTCAGCCCCGAGCCGTAGCGGCCGACGTGGCCGCAGAGGAGACCGAGGTTGATGAGGGCGAGCACGTTGTCGACCGCGTTGTGGTGCTCCGTGATGCCGAGCGTCCAGCAGACGATCGCCCGGTCGGCGCGGGCGTACGCGTGCGCGGTCTCGCGGATCGCCTCGGCGGGGACTCCCGTGAGCCGCTCGCCCTCCTCGAGCGTGAACGGCTCGACGGAGGCGGCGTACGCCTCGAAGCCGTCGGTCGCGCGCTCGACGAAGGTCTCGTTGTGCAGGCCTGCGTGGATGATCTCGCGCGCCATCGTGTTCGAGAGGGCGACGTCGGAGCCGACGTCGAGCCCGAGCCAGCGGTCGGCCCACTGCGCCGACGTCGTGCGGCGTGGGTCGATCGCGAAGAGGCGGGCGCCGTTTCGCACGCCCCGGAGGAGGTGGTGGAAGATGATCGGATGCGTCTCGCGGGCGTTCGAGCCCCAGAGGAGGATCACGTCCGTCTCCTCCAGCTCACGATAGGACGACGTCCCGCCGCCCGCTCCGAACACCGTCGCCAGACCGACGACGCTGGGCGCGTGTCAGGTGCGGTTACACGAGTCGACGTTGTTCGAGCCCATCACCTGGCGCGCGAACTTCTGCGCCAGGAAGTTCATCTCGTTCGTCGCCTTCGAGCACGAGAACATGCCGAACGACCTCGTGGCGTCCTGGGCACGCGCGGCGGAGAACCGCTCGGCGACCAGATCGAGGGCGGCCTCCCACGAGGCGGGTCGGAACGTGTCCCCCTCCCGCACGAGCGGCGTGGTGAGACGACCGGTGGGCTGCGACATCCTCGGCTCCTTCCGACGCTGACGCGGTCCAATCTACCCCTGCCCTGCCGACGACGCGCGGGTCAGCGTTCGGCCAGCTCGGCAAGGCGCTCGGGCGTGTCGGCGTCGGCGAGGAGCTCCTCGGGGACATCGAGCGTCCTGGCGTTGACGCCCCGGAGCGACAGCTCGCCGTCGCGAGCCCGCCGCTCGAGCACGGGCAGCAGCGAGCGGGGATAGGCCCCCGGCAGCGGGATCCGCGCGGACGGCACCGCGCCGGCCTGCCCCAACGCCCGCAGCACCGCGGCCGTGACGAGCGGCACGTCGACCGGGAGCGCGACGACCACGTCGTGGCGCGCGGCCCGGAGCCCGGCGATCAGCCCGTAGACCGGTGCCCGCGAGCCGGCGCCGTCGTCGAGCACCGGAAACGGCAGCCCGTCGGCGGCCTTGCCCACGACGAGCACCTCGTCGCATGTCTCCTCGAGCAGCTGCCGCCCGTGTTCGGCGAGCGTCTCGCCCCGAAACCGCGCGAGCGCCTTCGGCGAGCCGAACCGTTCCGACGCACCGCCGACCAGCAAAACCCCTGTGAGACGCACGTGGCAGTCTGTGACGTGCGGCTCCTCCGCCGTCCCGTCGCTCACGCCACGATCCGCTCCGGGTGCGTGTACACCGTGCCCCGGCCGTCGCGGACGAAGCCGCACAATGTGATCCCGCGATCGTCGGCGAGCTCGACGGCGAGCGAGGACGGCCCGCCGACCGCGACCAGCACCGGGCATCCCGCGACCGCCGCCTTCTGCACCAGCTCGAACGAGAGCCGCCCGCTGACGCAGAGAACCCCGTGCGCCAGCGGCAGCGCCCCCTCGCGGAACGCCCAGCCGACGACCTTGTCCAGCGCGTTGTGACGGCCCACGTCCTCGCGGAGGCAGCGAAGCTCGCCGTCCGGCGCGAAGAGCCCCGTCGCGTGGAGGCTCCCGGTCAGCGCGAACGTCGCCTGCGCGTGCTGGAGCCGGTCTGGCAAGCCCGCCATCACGGCGAACGGCACGGCGAGGTCGCTCTCGACCCGCGGAGCGTCGACCGCGACCGCCTCGAGCGCACCCTTGCCGCACACGCCGCAGGAGGACGACGTGTAGAACGACCGCCTGATCAGCTCGAGGTCGGCGTCGGGCGCATCGACGTCGACCGTGTTCGCGGCGAGGTCGTCCGGTAGGCGCGCGGCGACGGGACGCAGCCCCTCGGTCAGGCAGAAGCCGAGCGCGAGCTCCTCGTCGTGCCCGGGCGTGCGCATGGTGACGGCCACCGCCTCACCGTTGACGCGGATCTCGAGCGGCTCCTCCACCGCCAGCCGGTCGCCCTCGACGGCGCGATCGGGAAGTCGCGTCACCTCGACGCGCGAGGTGGCCTGAGGGACGGGGTCCACGGCATGAGCGTAGACTGATGCGCGCGTGCCGCAGCCCCCGCGCACCGCCCGCGCCGCGACCGCCCAGCCGCGAGGAGTGCTCGTCCGACGATTCCACGCGCTCGTCGCGATCGTCCCTGTGGGTGCGTTGCTCCTCGCCGCGTGCTCGGCGGATGGAACGCGCGAGCCTCCTCGACCTGCGGCGCTGATCGACGCCGCCAGGGCGGGCGACGATGACGAGGTGCGGCGCCTCGTCGACGCCGGCGCCGATCCCGACGCCGCCGACGAGCTCGAACGGACGGCGGTGACGCACGCTGCCTACGCCGGGCACGCGGCGGTCGTCCGCACGCTCGTCACCGCAGGCGCCGACATCGACCTCCAGGACACGACGCGCGCGAACGCGCTGCTGTCCACCGGTGAGACGGGCTTCGTGGACGTCCTCGAGGAGGTTCTCCGGGCGGAGCCCGACCTGACGAGGACGAACCGCTTCGGCGGAACGGCGCTGATCCCCGCTGCCGACCGCGGCCACGTCGAGGTCGTGCGGCGGCTGCTCGAGACCGAGATCGACGTCGACCACGTCAACGATCTCGGCTGGACGGCGCTCCTCGAGGCGGTGATCCTCGGCGACGGCGGCCTGAAGCACACGGAGATCGTTCGGCTGCTCGTCGAGGCGGGGGCGGACGTCTCCATCGACGACCGCGAGGGCGTCACCCCGCTCCAGCACGCGCGCGCCGCCGGCTACGACGAGATCGTGGCCGTCCTCGCGAACGCGAGCTGATGGTGGGGGCGCCCGGCGTGCCGGGCGCCCCCGTTGCCTCAACCGGCCAGGATCAGCTGCGCTTCTCCGATCAGCTGCTCGGATGCATCCGGGTCGACGCTCTGCGGCGTCTTGTCCTTCGTCTGGTCTATGAACGCCTGGAGCTGCGAGCGGAATGCCGCGACGTTGCCCTGCGCGAGCTTTGCAGCGGCCTGGTCGAGGTGCTTGCGCAGCTGTCCTGCCGTCTTGGCGTCGACCATGTTCTGCTGCACGTAGTAGTCGAGCAGCGCCTGCAGCTGCGCCAGCGTCGCCGGGAGGTCGTAGCGCGCGACGAGCGGGTCGTGGTCGGACGCGCCACGGGGGCCGTCGCCCGCGAAGTCCGCCGGCCAGTCGGCGTTCAGGTGCGCGACCCGGGCCAGCTCGAGCTCGTCGCCGAGCCGCGGCGTCACGAACTGGTGGTCGAGCGTCTGCGCCTGCCCCTCGAACACGTACGTGTACGCCGACGCCGGCACCTGCGCGACGAGCGTGTCGAAGAGATTCTCCAGCCCGAGGTCGTAGAGCGGCTTCAGCTGGTCGCTTGCCGGGACGAGCGGATCGTCCGGTCTCGGGAACACGTTCAGGTCGCCCCCCGCGTCGACGCGCGCCTGCGGATCGGCGGACTGGAGCGCCGCGACGATCGCGGCGAGGTACGCCGCCTGCTCGGTCCGCTGACCGACCCGGCTGTCCGGCCCCGAGGAGAAGTGGTTCGAGACCGCGTAGAGGTCGACCCATGCACCGAGGCCGATCCCGTTCCGCCACACACGGAAGTGCCCGACCTGCGGCGCTCGCGTGTAGACGTTCGCGCCGTCGACACCGGTGGACGTGTCGACGTCGGAGGGCAGGTCGGCGTTCAGCGCCTTCGGATTGGAGACGTCGGCGTTGTACGCGAGCGGCGCTCCGCGGTACGAGACGCCCGGAGACGAGCCGAGCACCGGGTCGCCCGCGGCGACCGGGAGCAGCTGGACGCGGTCGGTGCGGTAGAGGAACGCCGCGATGATCCCGCGGTCGTCGGCCCCGTTCCGGTCGAATGCGGCGTCGTAGGCCGGCCCGCCGAGCGCGGCGATGCGGAGGGCGAGCTCCTGCAGCGTGTCCGGCTTGCCGTCGGCGTTGTTCGTCGAGCCGCACTGCAACGCGCCCGTCGAGACCGTGCAGATGTCCTGGTCCTCGGCCTCCTGCACGAGGAGGAGGTCCGGCGCGTGCAGGTCGTTGGCCACCTCGGACGCGAGCGCCCCGAGGTGCTCGTCGTAGGCGGCCTGGCTCTCCGGGACGTAGTCGAAGGGCGGTGAGACACCCGGGCAACCCGTGTTCCCCGTGAAGTCGCAGCCGTCGAAGGGGTCGTCGCGGAAGTCGTAGAGGTTCTCCACGTTGAAGTTCGCGACCGAGTAGGCGCCGCCCCGGTCGAACGCCGGCGGCGGGGAGTTCAGGGACGGATCGACCCCCGGCGTGAAGCCCGGCTGCTGCGCCGGGTTGATCCGGTACTTGTCGAACGAGAAGTCGACGCCGCCGACGACGGCCGCGTCGAGCGAGTCGAACACGCGGGCCGGCGGGAGCAGCGTGAGGTTATCCCCCGCGGTCGCCTTCACGCCGAGCGGCCCGAGCAGGATGCGGTAGCCGTTCCCGTCGTCGACGAGCCCCGGCTCGTTGTCGAGAGGATGCGCGTCGCGGAACGCCCGCCGCGTGTACGCGTCGCTCCGCTGCGCCACCTCGGAGTCGCCCCGCACGACCCAGACCTCGCTGTCCGCGGTCGAGGCGAAGACGTCCCGTCCGCCCGTCACGAGCGCGCCGGCAGGGACGCGTCCGCGCATGCCCTCGCGGCGCTCCCAGTAGCGGCCCGCGTCCTCGAGGTCGTCGGGCGGGCTCGCGTCGAACGCGGGCGCGACGGCGTCCACGTCGAGCATCGAGCTGACGACCTGCACGAGCGAGGCGCTCGACAGCTCCGTCATGTTGAAGAACTCGGAGACGCGTGCGCTGATGACCACCTCGTCCCCGACCTGCGGCACGTAGCCGCCGATCAGCGACGTGAAGCCCCCCATGAACACGAACACCCCGTCGGACGTGTTCGGGTCGTTGTCGGAGCGCGAGAGCGTGTCCTGGAGGAAGAAGCCGTTCTGCGAGGCGCCCGCGGAGGTGCGCGCGAGGGTCTTCTGCGTGATGACGCCCTGAACGAGGTACGTCGTCGCCGAGCTCCCGTTGCCGGTCGGCGGCGCGAGCGGGGAGCGATCCGCCGGCCCGGACTCGAGCTCGGTCGTCGATCCCTGCACCTCCGAGACGCGCAGCACCTGCTGGACGCTGACGGTCGTGGTGCAGCTGCCCGTCTGCGGCGTCGCGTCGTCGTTCGCAGCGTCGACCTCGACCGCATAGGTGCCGGCCGGCACGCTCGCGTCGACGCTCAGGGTGCCGGTCGCCGTGCCGCCGTCCGCGGAAGCCGGCGTCACGCCCGTCAGCGAGATCGACCCCGCACCCGGGGTCGGCGAGACCGAGCCGAGCGTGAGCGACGTGACCGTGCCGTCCACGTCGGTCGCCGAGACCGCGGCCGTCCCCCCGTCGCCCTGGCGCACCGACAGCGTCGCCGGGCACGTGACGACGACAGGCGCGTTGCCGCCAGTGACCGTATGACTGCCGAGCCCGTCGAAGGTGTTGGTCGCGAAGCCGTCCCATTCGACCGACGGGTCGAACGCGTCCGCGCCGTTCGCGTCACCGGCGACGATCGTCGGCTTGCGGCGCAGCGTGTTGTCGGCCGTGCTCGTGAGGCCGGTCCCCCACTCGGTGCCGGGGTCGGCGCCGATCTGGCCGATCACGTCGAGCACCGTCGTGCCCTTGCGCAGCACGACGGCGTCGTCGCCGTTGAACCAGCCCGCCCCGTTCGTCTGGTCCGCCTGCGCGAGGATGGCCGCGTCCGCCGTCGATTGCGCGACGACGTACACGTCGTCGTCCGCGACGGTGCCGGTCAGGGGGATCGTCAGCCCGACAGCCGGGTTGCCGTTGAAGTACATCTCCACCGCGTAGCCGCCGGCCGCGAGATCGACCGGAGCGCCGGTGTCGTTGAAGATCTCGAGCGCCTTGTTGTTGGAGCTCCCCTCGACGTACTCCGAGAAGAAGAGGTCGGTCGAGGCGGCGGACGCGATCGACGGGCCGGCGAGCCCGCAGACGAGCAGGACCACGGCAAGAACGAGGCTACGGCGCATGGATGAATCTCCCCTGAGTCGCTGTCGGAACGGCTGCCGGGAGCTTACGCCTACCAGCCGGAAGCCGCGCGGCTCACTCGACCGTGACAGTCTTGGCCAGGTTGCGCGGCTGGTCGACGTTCAGGCCGCGCAGGCGCGCGATGCGGTAGGCGAGCAGCTGGAGCGGGACGACCGCGAGCACGGCCGAGAGGAAGGCCGGCGCCTTGGGCACGTAGATCACGTCGTCCGCGTGGTGCTGGATGTCCTCGTTCCCGTCGGAGGCGATCGCGATCACGTGGGCGCCGCGGGCGCGCACCTCCTGGATGTTCGAGACGAGCTTCTCGTAGACGCGCTCCATGCGCGTCGCAACGACCACGACGGGCGTGTTCTCGTCGAGCAGCGCGATCGGCCCGTGCTTCATCTCGCCGGCGGAATAGGCCTCGGTCGGGATGTACGAGATCTCCTTCAGCTTGAGCGCGCCCTCGAGCGCCACCGGAAGGCCGATGTTCCGGCCGAGGTACAGGAAGAACGGCTTGTCGTGGAAGCGGCGCGCGATCTCGTCGATCGGGTGGTCTCCGTCCAGGAACTCCTTGATCTTCCCCGGCAGGGCGTAGACCGCGTTGACGATGTACTCGAGCTCGCCTGCGGGCAGTGTCTCGCGGACCTGCGAGAGCTTGAGCGCGACGAGGAAGAGCAGGCTGAGCTGGGCGGTGAACGTCTTCGACGCGGCGACGCTGACCTCGAGCCCCGCGCGGGTGTAGAGCACCGAGTCGACCTCGCGCGTGATCTGCGAGCCCATCATGTTCGTGATCGCGACGGTGTGCGCGCCCATCTCGCGCGCGAGCTTCATCGCCTCGATCGTGTCGCGCGTCTCGCCCGACTGCGAGATGCCGATCACGAGCGTGTCGCGGTCGAGCACCGGGTAGCGGTAGATCCACTCGGAGGCAATGTCGTGCTCGACCGGTACGCGCCCCCACTCCTCGATCGCGTAGCGGGCGGCGACGGCCGCGTGGTAGCTCGTGCCGGCGGAGAGGATCACGATCCTGCTCAGCTCGCGCAGCTCGTCGTCGTCCATCCCGAGCCCTTCGAGCACGAGCTGGCCCTTGCGGAGCCGGTCGCCGATCGTCTCGGCGACGGCGTCGGGCTGCTCGTGGATCTCCTTCAGCATGAACGTCTCGTACCCCGCCTTCACGGCGCCCTCGTCGTCCCAGTCGAGCTCGACGACCTCGTGCTCGGCGGGTGCGCCGTCGGAGGCGCGAAGGAAGCTCGAGCCCTCGGGCGTGACGACGGCGACCTCGCCGTCGCTCGGGAACTGCACGACGCGGGTCTCGCGCAGGAACGCGGCCGCGTTCGAGGCCAGGTATGTCTCGCCCTCGGCCAGCCCGACCACCATCGGGCACTGGAGCCGGGCGCCGACGAGCACGCCGGGGTGGTCACGGTGGATCGCGACGAAGGCGAAGTGGCCCTCGAGCTCGCCGTACGCGAGCCGGACGGCCTCGACGAGGTCGCCGGCGTAGTGCTCCTCGATCAGGTGGGTGACCGTCTCGGCGTCGGTCTCCGACGAGAAGACATGGCCGGCCTCGACGAGCCGGTCGCGGAGCTCGCGGTAGTTCTCGACGATGCCGTTGAGCACGATCGCGAGCTTCCCCGCGTCCTCGGCGGCAAGCGGGTGGGCGTTCTCCTCGGTGACGCCGCCGTGCGTGGCCCAGCGCGTGTGGCCGAGACCCGTCGTCGCGGGGGAGGCGTACGCGTCGGCGCGGTCGCGGAGGTTTGCGAGATTGCCGACCGCGCGGGTGTAGTGGAGGCCGTCCGCCTCGAGCAGCGCGATCCCTGCCGAGTCGTAGCCGCGGTACTCGAGGCGCTGGAGGCCGTGGAGCAGCAACGGCTGGCACTCGCGGGGCCCGACGTATCCGATGATCCCGCACATCGTGGCTCCTCTCCTCGCGCCTCTCCCGCAGGCGGTTCCGTAGCGTCCGACCCGGGTTTTGCAGGGATTTAGCCTGCCCGCGCCTCCCGCCGAACGAGATCGGCGATGCTACCACAGAGGGCTTCCGCCTCCTCGGCGGTCTCCATCTCGGCGAGCACGCGGATCAGCGGCTCCGTCCCCGACGGCCGGACGAGGATCCGGCCGCGCCCGACCAGCTCCGCGTTCAGCCGCTCGACCTCGCTGACGACGACCTCCGGCACCTCTCCCCGGTCGACGCGCACGTTCTCCTTCACCTGCGCGTACATGGGCATCACCGCAGCAGCCTCCTCGAGCGAGCGTCCGTCGAGCGCGCGGCACAGGGTCAGCGCGGCGGCGAGGCCGTCGCCCGTGACGTGGCCGTCGAGCACGATCAGGTGCCCCGACTGCTCTCCGCCGAGCGTCCCGCCCTCGTTCCGCAATGCCTCGAGCACGTAGCGGTCGCCCACGTCGGTGGTCACAACCCGGATCCCGTGCTCCTCCATCAGCCGATGGAACCCGAGGTTCGTCATCGTGGTCACGACGACGAGCTCCGGCTCGAGCGCGAGCGCGCAGATCGCGAGGATCTGGTCGCCGTCGACCGGCTCACCCGACGCGTCGACGGCGAGCATGCGGTCGCCGTCGCCGTCGAATGCCACGCCGAGGTCGTAGGCGCCTGCCCGGACGGTCGAGCGGAGGAGCGAGAGGTCGGTCGCCCCACAGCCGACGTTGATGTTGGTCCCGTCCGGATCGCTGGCGATCGGCGTCACGTCGGCTCCCAGCCGCTCGAACACGGCGGGGGCGACCCCCGAGAACGCGCCGTTCGCGCAGTCGACGGCGATCCGGAGGCCGTCGAGCGCCGAGCCGAAGTGCTCGACGACGTGATCGACGTAGCCGACCGCGGCGTCCTCGGCGCGCTCGACCGCGCCGCCGCCCGGCCCGGCGGTGTCCATCAACGCCTCGATCTCGAGCTCGTCCTCGTCGGTGAGCTTGTGCCCCTCGCGGTCGAAGACCTTCACGCCGTTGTACTCGGGCGGGTTGTGCGAGGCGGAGACGACGAGCCCGAGGTCCTGCGCGAGGAGGGCGACCGCGGGCGTCGGTAGCACTCCTGCGAGGATCGCGGTCCCGCCGGCCTCGACGATCCCGCGCGCGAGTGCCTCCTCGAGCTCCGGCCCGGAGCCGCGGGTGTCCCGGCCGACGAGCACGCGCCCGCGGCCGGACCACAGGGTCACGGCCCGACCGACGCGCTCGACGAGCTCGGGGGTCAGCGTCTCCCCGACGACGCCCCGAACACCGTCCGTGCCGAAGTACCTGCGCCTCCGGTGCGTTCCGCCGGCGGCCGCTATCACCTCTGGCTGCATCGTACGACGATCGGCCACCCTCACCTCCCCGGACGTAGCGTGAGTGCTCGCAGCGCTTCCCGCAAGGGAAGGGCCCGACTAACGCTTGGAGAACTGTGGTGCTTTGCGTGCCTTGTGCAGGCCGGCCTTCTTGCGCTCGACCTTGCGGGCATCGCGCGTGAGGAACCCCTGTCGCTTGAGCGGGACGCGGAGCTCCGGATCGGCCTCGACGAGCGCACGGGCGACCCCGTGCCGGATGGCTCCCGCCTGTCCGCTGATCCCGCCCCCATGGACACGGACACGGAGGTCGTACCGGCCCTCGGCCTCGGCGACACTGAGGGGCGCGAGCGCGAGGGTCCGCTGGGAGGCGCGCGGGAAGTACTCCTCGATCGTGCGGCCGTTGATCCACGTGCCGCCGTCGCCGGGCCGCAGGATCACGCGCGCGACCGAGGTCTTGCGCTTCCCGGTGCCGCGATACGTCGCTAGCTCCGCCACTAGAAGGCCAACTCCTTCGGCGACTGGGCCGCGTGCGGATGCTCGGGGCCTGCGTAGACCTTGAGCTTCCTGAGCTGTGCGGCCGCGAGGCGGTTCTTCGGGAGCATGCCCTTGACCGCCCTGCGGATCACCTCGGTCGGCCGGCGTTCGAGCTGCTCGCGCAGCGTCCGCTCCTTGAGGCCGCCCGGGTACCCGGAGTGCCACCGCACCAGCTTGTCGTCGAGCTTCTTGCCCGTCACGTGGATCTTCTCGGCGTTGACGACGATCACGAAGTCCCCGGTGTCGACGTGCGGCGTGTACACGGGCTTCCCCTTGCCGCGGAGCGTGTCCGCGATCGCCGTCGCTAGGCGACCGAGGGTCTTGCCCTCGGCGTCCACGACGTACCAGTCGCGCTGGATCTCGCCCGGCTTGGCGGTATAGGTCGTCATCGCTCGGAAAGAGGGCGATCTCGATGACCGCCGGCGGCGGAGTGTAGCAGCCCAGCGTGGTTCTCCCCACGCTCTCAGACGGCGATCTCGGCGGGCAGCTCGCGCGGCGCCTCTTCGTCCTCGAGCTCGTGCCGCGCGCGGACGTCGAGGTAGACGAACGTCGTCACGATCGCCACGAACGGCAAGGTGAACGCGTAGACGACGCCGGCGACGAGGTTCAAGAGCGCCAGCGACGAGTTCGACGCGAAGATCAGGAGCGCGCCGAGCAGCGGGCCGGCCGCGAGCGAGATCACGGTGCTCACTCCGACGAGCGAGCCGACACGAATCCAGTGACTCCGGACGATGGCCCCGCTCCGACGGAGCGCGGCGCGCCTCGAAAGGTCCTCGAGCTCGACGACGGGGGCGAGCAGCGACCAGCGCACCGCGAGCCAGATCGCCACCGGGATCAGGAACCCGGTCGTGGTGAGCGCGACCCAGATCACAGAGACGATCGCGACCGTGGCGAGCAGCGGTCCGAGCCGACGGAGCGCGAAGCGATAGGCGTCACGCGCACCGACCGCTCGTCCTCCGTCGAGCTCGACGAGCGAGCGAGCGGTCGCCGTCTGCACGACGCCGAACGCGCCGAGCGTGAGCAGCAGCCCGATCACCAGCGACAGATAGGTCACGAGGCCCGCAAGGTCGCCCGTGACGCTGCCGAACGCGTCCGCGAGCCGGAGGAGGAGCCACTGGAGCGCGGTGATCGCCACGACCACCGGGATGAGGAGGATGCCGAGGCCGAGGAAGAGCCGGAGGTGACCGACGTACATCCTCGCCGACGCGGAGAGGATCTGCCCCCAGGCGCGCCGGCGGGCGATGTGGAACGGGGCAACCGGCGCCCACGTCGCCTTGACGACCGCGAAGATCAGCAGCCCGGCGAGGAGGCCGAGCACGAGCAGCGTGGCGGCGGGGCTTCGCAGGAGCCTGATCAGCGCCGCCGAGCCCCGCTCCACGCCCGTGCAGAAGAGGTCGGTCGCGCCGGTGCCGAGCAGCCCGCCCGTGGGAACGGCGTAGCTCCGGTCGCGCCAGCCGTCCGCCCATTCGAGCGGCGCCTTCCACTGCGTCTTCATGTTCGGCCCTGTCGGGCCGTTGAAGAACGCCGCCTGGAGCTCACCCCACCGTCCCTCGAACGTGATCCACGGGAAGGCGGCCGCGGCAGCTGTGGCGTCGCTCGGAATGGTCTGCACCTCCGGCCGGAGCTCGGTGTGCGGGCCGCGCGTGTCGTCGCAGCCGACGCCCGCCTCGGCGGAGCTGCCGATGTACAGCGCCTCGGTGTACTTGTTCGCGTGCGAGCCCGCCGCGGGATAGACGACCGGATGCGTGCCGTCGACGATCTCCAGCTTCTCGTCGTCCCAGGCCGAGCGCTCCGCTCCCTCGTGCGAGCTGTAGCCGACCTCCGTCGGCGCCGCGGCCTGCAGCGCCTCCGACGCGTCGTCCGCGTCGAAGACGAGCTGGATCATCTCCCAGTCGCCCTCGTGCGTGTTGTTGAAGTCGTTGAAGGCGTAGAAGAACCAGTACTGGAGCGCGAGCTTGCCCGGGGCGGCCGGGTCGGTCGCGACATGCGCGTAGACGGTGGGCGCCGAGCCCTTCTCCAACCTGCGCGACCAGATCTCGTAGTCGCACCCGGGGTCGAGCGCGCTGCCCGGGAAGTCGAGGTGGTACTCGAAGAGGCCCGCGAGGTCCTTGGCGCTCGGCCCGATCTTGACCAGGTCGGTCGCGTTCCACGGGCCGCGGAGCGCGACCGTCGAGTCGCCGAAGAGGCGGTCCACGTCCATCGGGCGGTAGGGCTCGCCGGGACCGCACTCCTCGGTCTGCTCGACGAGACGGACGACCGGCGCGTACTTCGCCGCGAGGTCCTGCTCCGCGTCGGCGAGCGCCGGCGAGACGCAGACGGCGGCGACCAGCGTGACGAGCGCCAGGCAGATGACGCGGCGAGGGAGCACCGGGCCCGAGCCTACGAGGCGACACGGACATCCCGCGTCCTGCGGACGGGCCCTGGGCGTCCTCTAGTATCCGAACCACGAACCGGGGAGCTCGGGCGACCGGGCTGAGAGGGCGGCTCACGGCCGCCGACCCGCAGAACCTGACCTGGGTAATGCCAGCGGAGGAACGGACGTGGCGGAGCTAGACGTGGTGGTCGTCGCCTCGGGGGAGGGGCCCGGGTTGACCGTGCCGTCCGCACGGCACGTGGTCGCGGCGGACGGTGGGCTCCTCCGCGCACGCGAGCTCGGGCTCGACGTCGACGTCGTCGTCGGCGACCTCGACTCCGTCACCCCGGAGGCCCTCGCCGCCGCCGAGGCCGCCGGCGCCCGCGTCGTCAGATACCCCCGGGCGAAGGACGCGACCGACCTCGAGCTCGCCCTCGACGAGGCCCTGGAGCTCGGAGCGCGCCGGACGCTGCTCGTGGCGAGCGCGCAGGGGCGTCTCGACCACCTCCTCGCCTCGCTGCTCCTCCTCGGCTCGGAGCGCTACGCGCGGCTCGAGCTCGACGCGCTCGTCGGGGACGCGCTCGTCCACGTCGTCCGCGGGGAGCGGATGCTCGCAGGTGTCCCCGGCGAGCTGCTGACGCTCCTGCCGCTCGGCGGCCCCGCCACGGGAGTCAGGACCGAGGGTCTCGAGTACCCGCTCGCCGGCGAGACGCTGGAGCCCGGCACGACCCGCGGCGTCTCGAACGTCTTCACGAGCACCGGAGCACGCGTGACGCTCACCGACGGCGTCCTCCTCGCCGTCCGTCCCGAAGTGGCCAGGGACAGCTTGTGTTGACTCGACACAAGCGTTGTCCGGCCTGCGTCGTCGTGGCGTTCGGGGCACTCGCCTTTGCGGTGTTCGCTGCGGGCTGCGGGGGCGGCTCGACGCCGGACGAGGTCGTGCTCGTCACGCACGACTCGTTCGCGATCTCGAAGGACGTGAAGGCCGCGTTCGAGCGGGAGAGCGGGCTGACGCTGCGCATCCTCCAGGGCGGAGACGCGAACGAGATGCTGAACCGCGCGCTCCTCACCGCGGGAGACCCGCAGGGCGACGCGATCTTCGGGCTCGACGACAGCGTCCTCTCGCGCGCTCTGGACGGCGATCTCCTCGAGGAATACCACTCCCCGGAGCTCTCGACGCTCGAGCCGGACTTCTCCGCGCCCGATCCGCACGTCACGCCGGTCGACCACGGCGAGGTCTGTCTCAACGTCGACCGCACGTGGTTCGCGTCCCACGGGATCCCGCCGCCCCGCACGCTCGCCGATCTCGTGCTTCACCGGTACCGCAACCAGCTCGTGGTCGAGAACCCCGCGACCTCCTCGCCGGGGCTTGCCTTCCTGCTCGCCACTATCGCGACGTACGGCGACCGCTGGGAGGCGTACTGGCGCGCTCTCCGGGCGAACGGCGTGCTCGCCGTCGACGGCTGGGAAGAGGCGTACACGCAGCAGTTCTCCGGCGCCTCGGGCAGCCCCGGGAAGCGGCCGATCGTCGTCTCGTACGCGTCGAGCCCCGCCGCCGAGGTGATCTTCGCCTCCAAGCCGCCCGCCACTGCGCCGACGGCCGCGGTCGAGGACGGCTGCTACCGGCAGGTCGAGTACGCGGGCGTGCTGCGTGGCGCTCGCAACGAGCAGGGCGCGAAGGAGCTGATCGACTTCATGCTGTCGCGGCGCTTCCAGGCCGACGTGCCGGGTTCCATGTTCGTGTACCCCGTGCGGGCGGGGGTCCCATTGCCGGAGGCGTTCGCGAAGCACGCGCTCGTGCCCGAGGATCCTCTCTCGCTGCCGGCGGCCGAGATCGACGCGAACCGCGACCGCTGGCTCGCCGCATGGACCGACATCGTCGTGCGCTGACTCCGGCGGAGCGCGCGACGCGGGCGGCGACGGTCGCGATCCCTGTCGCGTTCCTCGCGCTGTTCTTCGCGTGGCCGCTCGTCGCGATCCTGCGGCGGAGCCTCGTGGTGGACGGGGCGCTCGACGTCCCGCTCGACGTCCTCACCGCCTCGTCGACCCGCGAGATCGCGTGGTTCACCCTCTGGCAGGCGACGGTCTCGACCGTACTCACGCTGCTGGCCGGCCTGCCGCTCGCGTGGGCGCTCTCGCGCTTCTCGTTCCGGGGACGCTCGCTCGTCGAGGCTCTCGTGCTCGTCCCCTTCGTGCTTCCGACGGTCGTGGTCGCGACGGCGTTCGTCGCCCTGCTGCCGGACGGGATCGAGCACACGGTCTGGGCGATCCTCCTCGCGCACGTCTTCTTCAACGTCGCAGTGGTGGTGCGCATCGTGGGCGCGTACTGGGGCGCGCTCGACGCACGGCTGTGGGACGCGGCGGCGACGCTCGGCGCAGGCCCCGCCCAGCGGCAGCTGCGGCTCACGCTGCCGCTGCTCGCACCGGCGCTCGCCTCGGCCGCGTCGATTGCGTTCCTCTTCTGCTTCACGTCGTTCGGGGTGATCCTCGTCCTCGGCGGGATCCGCTACGCGACGCTCGAGACCGAGATCTACAACCAGGCGGCGCGGCTCTTCGACCTGCGCACGGCCGCCGCCCTCGCGCTGCTCCAGCTCGCCGCGGTCGCCGCCGTGGTCACGGTCTCCGGGGTGCTCGAGCGGCGACTCGGTGGCGCGCGACGCGCGGGACGCCGGCCACCGAGGCCGCGCCACGGGGAGCGCGTCGCGGTGGCCGCGGTCGTCGTCGTCTCGCTCGGGCTCCTCGCCCTGCCGCCGCTGGCGCTCGTCGTCCGCTCGCTCCAGGTATCGGGCGGCTACGGGCTACGGCACTTCGCCTCACTCGCCGAGACGACGCCGGCCCTGCTCGTGTCACCGTGGCACGCCGTCCTCAACTCGCTCCTCTTCGCGACGGCCGCGACCGCGATCGCGCTCGGCGTCGGCGTGCCGGCGGCGATCGCCGTCGCCCGCGGAAGCCGGGGACTCGACGTGACGCTGATGCTGCCCCTCGGCGCATCGGCGGCGATGCTCGGCTTCGGGTTCCTCCTCGCGTTCGACCGCGCGCCGCTCGACCTCCGCTCGTCGCTTGCGATCGTCCCTCTCGCCCAGGCGCTCGTCGCGACGCCGTTCGTCGTCCGCTCGCTCGTGCCGGCGCTCCGGGCGCGTGATCCAAGGCTGCCGGAGGCGGCCGCGGTGCTCGGCGCGTCGCCCGCGCAGGTCCGGCGCGAGATCGAGCTCCCGCTCGTCGCCCGGCCGCTCGCGGTCGCCGCGGGGCTCGCCTTCGCGGTGGCGCTCGGCGAGTTCGGCGCGACGGTCTTCGTCTTCCGGGCCGACTGGCCGACCGTGCCGGTTGCGATCTTCCGGTTCCTCGGGCGGCCCGGCGCGGACAACGTCGGCACCGCGATGGCGCTCTGCGTCGTGCTGATGGCGCTCGTGGTCGCCGCCTCCCTCGTGTCGCAACGGGGGCTCGGGAGGAGTGCGCGATGAGGCTCGCGCTCGAGCACGTCGACGTCACGCTCGACGGCGCCGGGATCGTCGACGACGTGTCGCTCGAGGTCGCGGCGGGCGAACGACTCGCGCTGCTCGGGCCGAGCGGGGCCGGCAAGTCGACGCTCCTGCGCGTCCTGGCGGGGCTCGAGCGGCCGTCCTCGGGCCGTGTGCTCGTGGACGGCGCCGACGTCACGGCGCTGCCCGCGCATCGCCGCGGAATCGGGCTCGTGTTCCAGGACGCAGCTCTGTTCCCTCACCGGACAGTGGCCGAGAACGTCGGCTTCGGCCCCAAGGTCGCCGGGCTGCCCCGCGGGGAGCAGGGTGCACGGGTCGAGGAGGCGCTCGCGCTCGTCGGGCTGGCCCATGCCGGCGACCGCGACGTCACGACGCTGTCGGGCGGGGAGGCGCAACGGATCGCGCTGGCACGCGCGCTGGCCCCGCGTCCCTCGGCGCTCCTCCTCGACGAGCCCCTCGGCGCGCTCGACGGCCCGCTCCGCCTGCGCCTCCAGGAGGACCTGCGCGAGCTCTTCGAGCGCCTCTCCCTGACAGTGGTGCACGTGACGCACGACGTCGGCGAGGCGTTCGCCCTCGGCGACCGCGTCGCGATCCTCCGCGGCGGACGGGTCGCCCAGGTCGCGCCTCCCGAGACGTTGTGGGCGCACCCCGCCGACGACTGGGTCGCCCGGTTCCTCGGCATGCGCAACGTCGCCCGCGACGGCGACCGCGCAACCGTGACGCGACCCGATGCCGTCCGGATCGGCCCAGGGACGGGCGCGACGGTGGTCTCCGCCGACCGCGACGGGCCGTTCGTCCGTCTCCGGGTCCGCCGCGACGACGGCGTCGAGCTCGACGCGGTGTCGCTCGGCGAGGCACCCGAGCCCGGAGACGTGGTCGCGGTCGAGATCGAACCGACGGGGGTGCTCGAGGTGCCGGTCTGGCGCGGACCGCTCGACAGCCCTGCGTCGCAGGGGTAGCCTCTCGCCGTCCGGCACACGAGGAAACGGGGCTTCGATGCCGCTTCGCCGCCCACTGCTTCTCGCCGCAGCCGTGCTGCTGCTGGCGCCCGGGGTCACCCACGCCGCCGTGAGCGCGGGCACCCCATTCCCGACGAACCTTCTGACGACGCCCGACGGGACGCAGATCACGGGCCTGCGCGTCGATCTGCCGATGCCCGACTGCGCGACGCACCCGTCGGACTGCGACGACGTCGCGGTGCTCGACCGACTCGACGGCTTCAACGTCCAGCCACGCGTCTCGATCCCGTTCAACGGGCCGATCGACCCGTCGACCGTCTCGAGCGCCACCGTGCGGCTCTACGACCTGGGCTGCCTCGCGTGCGCGCCGATCGGGATCGACCAGGCGGTGTGGGAGCCCGCGGCCACCACGTTGCACGCGGAGTCGGCCGAGCAGCTGAAGCAGCACGAGACCTACCTGCTCGTCTCGACGACCGGCGTCCGCGCAGCGGACGGCTCGGCCATCGACCGGACGTCGTTCCTCCACGACCTCAACTTCGGCCAGACGAAGGACGAGCACGCCAAGCGCTACCGCACCGCCCTGCGCGATGCGCTCCACGCGACGGGCACGTTCACCGGGGCCGTCGCCGCGAGCGTCTTCACGACGCAGAGCATCACCGCGGACCTCGAGAAGATCCGCGCGCAGCTCGGCGCGTCGACACCCGCCCCGGCCCGCGTGTCCGCGTCGTTCGCCCGTTCGGAGATCACCGCGATCGTCTGGAACCGGCAAGCGACGACGAGCGGCCCGCTCAGCGCCAGCTTCGTGCCGGTCCCGGCGCTCGACGCCTTCCCCGGCTCCGTCGGCCGTGTCGTGTTCGGAACGTACGACTCACCCGACTACCAGACGCCGGCCAAGGTGATCCCGGCGACGGGGACGCTGACGGGCACCCCGACGCCGCAGGGAACGAACACCATCTCCTACACGCTCTTCCTCCCCTCGGGGACCGAGCCGGCAGCCGGTTGGCCGGTCGCGATCTTCGGCCACGGCTTCACCGACTCGAAGCAGGGCGCACCGTGGGCGGTCGCGTCGTCGCTCGCGCACTCGGGCATCGCCTCGATCGCGGTCAACGTCGTCGGCCACGGCGGCGGCGCCGGCGGCAACCTGACGATCGTCACCCCCGCCGGCCCGACGGTGATCCCCGACGGCGGGCGCGGCATCGACCAGGACGGCAACGGGACGATCGACTCGACCGAGGGCGTGAACGCCGCCCCGCCCGACACCCTCGTCTCGAACCGCGACGGCCTCCGGCAGACGGTGATCGACCTCATGCAGCTCGTCCGGGAGATCCAGGTCGGCCTCGACGTCGACGCGAACGGCACCGCCGACCTCGACGCCTCGCGGATCTTCTACGCGGGACAGTCGTTCGGCGGCATCTACGGGCTCGACTTCGTTGCCCTCGAGCCCGATCTGGTGGCCGGCGTCGCGAACGTCCCCGGCGGCCCGATCATCGAGATCGCGCGGCTCTCGCCGAGCTTTCGGCCGCTCGTCGGGCTCGGGCTGCTCGGACGGACGCCCTCGCTCTACAACGCCGTGCCGAACCCCCTGTTCACCAACTTCGTCGAGAACATGCCGCTCCGCGGCGAGCCGATTCGAATCGACACCGTGCCCGGCGCGTCGGCGATCCAGGAGCTGATCGACCGCGATGAGTGGGCGCAGCAGTCCGCGAATCCCGCCGCGCTCGCGCCGTACGTCGACCACCCTGTGATCGTGCAGTTCGCGAGGGGCGACCGGACGGTGCCGAACCCGACGACGACCGCGATACTCCGCGCCGGCGGACTTGCCGACCGGGCGACGTACTTCCGCAACGACATCGCCGGGCCCGGAGGCACCCCGCTGTACACCAACCCGCACACGTTCCTGACGGGGATCGCGAACCCTGCGACGGCGCTCGCGGCGCTCCAGGCACAGGCACAGATCGCCGCCTTCTTCGCCTCGAACGGCGCGCTGACGATCGACCCGGACGGGGCCGGGCCGGTGTTCGAGGTGCCGATCCTGCCGCCGCTGCCCGAGACGACCGGCTTCTAGGGACGCGGCCGAAGGCCGCGTCCCTAGCTCACTCCCATTCGATCGTCGCGGGCGGCTTCGAGGAGAGGTCGAGCGCAACCCGGTTGACGCCCGGGACCTCGTTGACGATCCGGCTCGAGATCGTGTCGAGCAGGTCGTACGGGAGCCTCGCCCAGTCGGCGGTCATCGCGTCCTCCGAGGTCACGGCCCGGATCACGACCGGGTACGCGTAGGTGCGCTCGTCGCCCTGCACGCCGACCGAGCGGATCGCCGGGAGCACGGCAAAGCACTGCCACAGCTCGCGGTAGAGGTCGGCGCGGCGGATCTCCTCGAGCAGGATCGCGTCCGCCTGGCGGAGGAGCGCGAGCCGCTCCTCGGTGACATCGCCGATGATCCGGATCGCGAGGCCGGGGCCGGGGAACGGGTGCCGCCACACCATCCGCTCCGGCAGGCCGAGCTGCTCCCCGACGCGGCGCACCTCGTCCTTGAACAGCGAGCGGAGCGGCTCGACGAGCTCCATCCGCATGTCCGCCGGCAGTCCACCGACGTTGTGGTGCGACTTGATCTTCGCCGCGACGCCGACATCCCCGCCCGACTCGATCACGTCCGAATAGAGCGTGCCCTGGACGAGGAAGCGGACGTCACCCAGCTCGCGAGCCTCCTCCTCGAACACCCGGATGAACTCCTCGCCCACGATCCGGCGCTTCTCCTCGGGCTCCGAGACACCGGCGAGCCGGGCGAGGAAGCGCTCCCGCGCGTCGACGTGGACGAGCGGGACGTGGAAGTGGGAGCCGAACGTCTCGACCACCTGCTCGGCCTCGTTCTCGCGGAGCAGGCCGTGGTCGACGAAGACGCAGGTCAGCTGGTCGCCGACCGCCTTGTGCACGAGAAGAGCGGCGACGGCCGAGTCGACCCCGCCGGAGAGCCCGCAGATCACCTTCTCGGAGCCGACCTGCGCGCGGATCCGCTCGACCTGCTCCTCGATCACGGCGGCAGGCGTCCACGACGGCGGCGCGCCCGCGACCTCGTAGAGGAAGCTCTCCAGGATCCGCTGGCCCTGCGGCGTGTGCACGACCTCGGGGTGGAACTGCACGGCGTAGAGGCCGCGCTCGGGATCCTCGAAGGCCGCGATCGGGGTCGTCTCCGACGACGCGGTGACCTGCGCGCCTGGCGGCGGCGCGGTCACCGAGTCGCGGTGGCTCATCCAGACGACCTGGTCGGGCTGGAGGTCGCGGAAGAGCGCGCCCGCCGAGGAGAGCTCGACGTCGGCCTTGCCGAACTCCGACACCTCGTTCGACTCGACGGCACCGCCGAGCTCCCGGGCCATCAGCTGCATCCCGTAGCAGATGCCGAGCGTCGGGACGCCGAGCTCGAAGATCGCGGGGTCGGCGAGAGGAGCGCCCTCCGCGTAGACCGAGGCGGGCCCGCCCGAGAGCAGGAGCGCGAGCGGTTGCCGGGCGCGGATCTCGTCGGCGCTCAACTTGTGCGAGACGAGCTCGGAGTAGACGCGCGCCTCGCGCACGCGGCGCGCGATCAGCTGGCTGTACTGGCCGCCGAAGTCCAGGACGAGCACCGGGCGCTCCTGCGGCGAGGGCTCCGGTGCGGGGAAGGGAAGGACCTCAGCCTCGGCGATAGTTCGGCGCGTCCTTCGTGATCGTGACGTCGTGTGGATGGCTCTCGCGGAGCCCCGCTCCGGTGATGCGGACGAACCGCGCCTGCTTCAGGTCTTCGAGCGTCGCCGCGCCGCAGTAGCCCATCGCCTGCCGGAGCCCGCCGACGAGCTGGTGGACGATCGGCCCGAGCGGCCCCTTGTACGCGACGCGACCCTCGATCCCCTCCGGGATGAGCTCGGCGACGTCCTCGACGTCGCCCTGGAAGTAGCGGTCCTTCGAGAACGAGCGCGCCTTCATCGCGCCGAGCGAGCCCATCCCGCGGTACTCCTTGAACCGCTCGCCCTGGACGACCAGGACGCTTCCGGGAGACTCGTCCGTGCCGGCGAGCATCGAGCCGAGCATGACGGTGTCGGCGCCGGCGGCGATCGCCTTCGCGACGTCGCCCGACGACGTGAGACCGCCGTCGGCGATCAGGGGCACGCCCTCCTCCGCGGCCAGGTCGGCACAGTCGTAGATCGCGGTGATCTGGGGCACCCCGACGCCGGCGACCACGCGGGTCGTGCAGATCGAACCCGGCCCCTGGCCGAGCTTCAACGCGTCCGCACCCGCCTCGATCAGCGCCTCGGCCGCGTCGGCGGTCGAGATGTTCCCGGCCACGACCTGGACGTCGTGCGCCTCCTTCAGGCGGCGCACGACGTCGATCACCGCGCGCGAGTGGCCGTGCGCCGTGTCGACGACGAGCGCGTCGACCTCGGCGTCGACGAGTGCCTCGGCGCGCTCCAGCGCATCGGTGCCGACGCCGACGGCAGCGGCCACGCGCAGGCGGCCGCGCTCGTCCTTCGTCGCCAGCGGGTACGCCTCCCGCTTGGAGATGTCCTTCACGGTGATGAGGCCCTTGAGCTTCCCCTCGACGTCGACGATCGGCAGCTTCTCGATGCGGTGCCTGCCGAGGATGGCCTCCGCCTCCTCGAGGGTCGTCCCCACGGGCGCGGTGACGAGGCCGTCCTTCGTCATCGCGTCGGCGACCCGCATCGTCGAGGGGACGCCGAAGCGGAGGTCGCGGTTCGTGAGGATCCCGACGAGCCTGTCGTCCGCATCGGTGATCGGGATCCCCGAGACGCGGTAGCGCGCCATCAGCTCGAGCGCGTCCCCGACCAACGCGTCCGGCGAGAGCGTGACCGGCTCGACGATCATGCCCGCCTCGGAGCGCTTGACCTTGTCGACCTCGGCGACCTGGTCGGCGATCGAGAGGTTCCGGTGGAGCACGCCGATCCCGCCGAGGCGCGCGAGCGCGATCGCCATCCTCGCCTCGGTGACCGTGTCCATCGCGGCGGAGACGATCGGGATCTCGAGCACGATCGTCCGCGTCAGGCGGCTCGCGGTGACGACGTCGTTCGGGAGGACGGAGGACTCGGCGGGGACGAGCAGGACGTCGTCGAAGGTCAGCCCTTCCTTCACGAACTTGTCCCTCGGGCTCTCCAAGTGGCTTGGATCCTAACAGCGGTGCGGGACGTGGCCTCTGGCCGCGACCCTCAGGCGTGGGCCAACTCGTGCACTTCCACGGCAGGCAGGAGGCGGCGAACCTCGGCCGGGTCGAAGCGCCCGGCGCCGACCTCGAGCACGGACGCGGCGCCCGCCGCGGCAGCCAGGCGCAGCGCCTCCTCGGCAGGCGAGCCGTCGAGCACCGCCGTGAGCCACTGCGCGAGGAGCGCGTCACCCGCGCCCACGACGGAGACCGGCTCGAGCCGAGGCGTCACCGCCCGGTACCGCCGGATCTGGCGCTCCTCGCGGACGAGCGCGAAGCAGCCGTTCTCGAGCGTGATGTGGACGTTGCGCGCGCCCATCTCCGCGATCGTGTCGAGCGCCATCAGGAAGTCCTCGTCGTCGAACAGCTCCTGACCGACGAGCTGCTCGGCCTCGTGCTGGTTCGGCGAGACGAGCCACGGCTCCGCCTCGAGCCCGCGCCGGAGAGGCTCGCCCTCGGTGTCGAGCGCGACCCGCACGCCCCGTCGTGCGAGCTCGCGCGCCGCCTCCCCGTAGAACCCGTCGGCCACGCCTCGCGGCAGCGAGCCGGCGAACACGACGACCTCGGCGCTCCGGGCGAGGTAGCGGATCTTGTCGAGGAGCATCTCGAGCTCGGTCTCGGAGACCTTCGGCCCCCACTCGTTGATCTCCGTCTGCTTGCCGGAGGTCGGGTCGACGACGAGCGTCGAGGTGCGGGACTCCTGCCGGATCCGCACGAAGTCGTTGAGGATCGACTCCTCCGTCAGCTGCTCGACGATCCGCGTGCCGGTGCGGCCGCCCGCGAGCCCCGTCGCGACGACGGGGTGATCGAGGCGCTTCAGCGCGCGCGCGACGTTGATCCCCTTCCCGCCCGCGAGCGTGAGCACGTCGCTCGCGCGGTGCCGCTGGCCGAGCTGGAGGATCGGCACGGTGAGCGAACGGTCGAGTGCGGCGTTGAGGGTGACGGTGATGATCATCGACGGCGTCTCGGAGTCATGAGACCAGCCCCACCAGATGGTGCACGGTCCGACCCGCCAGCCAGCCGGCTTTCTCGAGCGCACCGGGCTCGGAGCGCGCTGCCGCGGCAACGAGGGGCGAGCGCGCGACGACGCGGTCGCCGTCCCTGACGAGGAGCGTCCCGAGCCGCTGCCCGTCACGCACGGGCAGCGCCGCCACGGCCGGGACGACCATGCGCTCCACGAGCGGCCGGTCGATCGGCGCCGGGCGGACGAGGGCCCGCGGGGCGACGAGCCGCACCGGCTCGAGGCCCCAGCCGACCGGCACCGACGCATACGTCCGCCCGGGGTCGACGACCCGCGAGGGGCGGTAGCTCGCGAGCCCGAAGCGGAGGAGGGCGGCGAGATCCGCGTCGCGGCTGGCCTCGCTCGGCTCGCCGAGCACGGCCGCGGTGATGCCGACCCGGCCGACGCGCGCGTAGGCGACCTGCGACCAGCCCGCGTTCGACGTGTGGCCGGTCTTGCCGGCAACGATGCCGGGGACCTCGGAGATCAGGTTGTCGGTCGAGTCGACCGTGCGCCCGTCCGACAGCCTCGCGCTCGCCATCCCGGCGTAGCGGCGGATCACCGGGTTGCGGAGCGCCACGCGGAGGAGCGTCGCGATGTCCCGGGCGGTCGACACGTGCCCCGCCTCGTCGAGGCCGTGGGGATTTCGGTAGTGGGTGCCGGTGAGGCCGAGCTTGCGTGCCTCGCGGTTCATCAGGGTCACGAAGCGCGGCACGGAACCGCCCGCCGCGACGGCGAGCGCCGTTGCAGCGTCGTTCGCGCTGGGAACGAGCGCGCCGATCACGAGGTCGCGCACCGGCAGCCGCTCGCCGGCGTCGAGGTCGAGCGACGACTCGCCGACCCGCGCGGCCACCGCGGGCACCGTGACCACGCGGTCGAGCGGCAGCCCCTCGAGGGCCACGAGGACGGTCATCAGCTTCGTGATGCTCGCCATCGGGCGCTGCGTGTCGGCGCTCCGCGCGGCGAGCGTCCGGCCGTCGACGGAGCTCTGCACGACGTAGGCCTGCGCCTGCACCGGAGGCGCGGAGGCATGCACCGGCCCGCAGAGAGCGAGCGTGGCGATTGCGACGGCGGGCAGACCCCAGCGCTTCACGCAGTGCGCAGCCTAGCCGTCGTCGTCACCACCCGGCCGCCGCCCACACGGCGCTCTGGAGGCGCGCCGCCTCCGCGGCGGCCGCGGCCCGCCAGTCCTCCTGGGGCGCGTCGCGATACGCGTAGATCACGGAGCGCGAGGCATTGACGAGGGCGCTGGAGGGGCCGCTCGTGAACGCGCGGGCGACGTCGGCCGGCGTCGCGCCCTGGGCACCGACCCCCGGGAGCAGGATGATCGCCCGCGGCATCTCGCGGCGGGCCTCCCCGACGATCCGCGGCACCGTCGCGCCGACCACCGCGCCGACGCTGGAGAGCCCGCACGCGCCGACGAGGTCCTCGCCCCATTGGTCGACGAGCTCCGCGACCTGGCGCCACAGCGGCCGGCCGTCCGAGAGCGTGGCGTCCTGCAGCTCGGCAGCCCCCGGATTCGACGTCCGTACGAGCAGGAACACGCCGGCACCCTCGCGGCGGCAGGCGGCGAAGAAGGGGTCGAGCGAGTCCCGCCCGAGGAAGGGGCTCACCGTCAGGGCATCGGTGAGCGGCGGCCGGCCGTCATGGCGCTCGAGGAAGGCCGTCGCATAGGCGCGCGCGGTCGAGCCGACGTCGCCGCGCTTGGCGTCGCCGATCACGAGGAGCCCCGCCTCCCGCGCGTACGCGCACACCTGCTCGAGCGCACGCCAGCCGTCGCTCCCCAGCGCCTCGAAGAACGCGACCTGCGGCTTCACCGCGACGACGTACGGCGCCACGGCGTCGACGATCCCGACGCAGAACCGCTCGACCGCGCTCGCCGCGGCGGTGCGGCCCGCAACGGCCTCCCCGCGCAACTCGACGGGAAGCATCTCGAGCACCGGGTCGAGGCCGACCACGACCTGCGTACGCTTGCGCTCGACCGCGTCGGCGAGCCGGTCGGCGAAGGGGACCGGAGCGCCTGCGACGTCCGTCACGCGGCCAAGGGTAGCCCCGCGACCGCGGCCCGAATCGCCTCCAACCGCAACGGCACGACCGTGAGCTCGGGTGGTGGGCGCCGCAGGAACGACGCGACGAGCCGCAGCTCGTCGGCGTCCTCCGGGGCGCAGGACGACGGGCTCGAGGCCGCGTCCGCCACGAGCGCCGCCGCCTCGGGCCGGGGATCCGCCCGCTGCGGCAGCAGGCGCGACGAGGCGACCCGCCCGCCCGAGAGCGCCACCGCCCGGATGAACCCGGGCTCGCGCGCGGGGACGACGACGCAGACCTCGAGCGCGCGGAGGCGCTCGAGCTCGTCGAGCGCGGCGACGACCTCCTCGAGCGCCTCGACGCGGTCCCGCAGCCGCGCCGCGTCCTCGAACCGCTGCTCGGCGGCGACTCGCCGGATCCGCCCGCGCAGACTGGGCAGCGCCGCCGCCGGGTCGTCTGAGGAGTGGCCCTCGAGCGCCCGCGCGGCGCGGCGGACGACGCCACGCCCGGGAAAGGGGCCGAGTGGGGTCGGCTCCGTCGTCACGCTCCACCGCTCGCCGCGGCGGCGGAGGTAGACGTGCCGGTCGGGCCTCGTCGAGCGGGCGTTCCCGGGCGGACGCAGGGTGCGGAGGAGCCGGAGCTCCTCGAGCGCCGCCTCGAGCTCCGAGCCTGTCTCCACCCACTCCACCCGCTCGAGGGCGCGGAGGGCGGCCTCGACCGCCGGTCGCTGCCGCCGGCTCGTGAAGTACGAGCGGAGCCGCGCACGCAGGTCGCGGGCGCGCCCGACGTAGAGCGGCAGCCCGCCCGCGCCGTGGAACACGTAGACGCCCGGTCGCGGGGGCGCGCCGGCGACGAGCGCCCGCTTGACGTTCAGTCGTCGTGCCCGTGGCGCTGCGAGCTCGACGAGGTCCGCGAGCGTCCGAGCGCCCCGCTCCTGCGCGAGGCCGAGCAGCACGAGGAGGATCTCCGCCGTCGCGCGCGCGTCGGGGAGCGCCCGGTGGCACGGCGCGGTCGGGACGCCGAAGAAATGCGCGAGCGCCGCGAGCCCCACCCGGCGCGTTCGCCCTTCGAGCAGTCGCCGCGCGAGCCAGACCGTGTCGACGACCGGCGCCGCGATCCTTCGGCCCGTGAGCCTCTCCACCTCCCGGTCGAGGAAGGCGAGGTCGAACCGGGCGTTGTGGGCGACGAGCGCGGCATCGCCGGCGTACGCGACGAACCGCCGTACCGCGGTCATCACGCCGGGCGCACCGGGAAGGTCGCGTTGCCGGATCCCCGTCAGGTGCGTGACCGCCGCAGGCAGCGGCACGCCGGGGTTCACGAGGGTCTGGTAGGCGTCCTCGAGCGCAAGCGCGCGGATGCGCTGCGCGCCGATCTCGCAGATCCGCGAGGTGCGTGGCGAGAGGCCTGTCGTCTCGAGGTCGACGACGACGAAGTGCGCGTCCTCGAGCAGCACGTCCGCGCCGGGCTGCCGCGCGAGCCCGACGGACGCGCCGCGCCAGGCAAGCCGCGCGTCGCCGGCGACGACGTCCTCGAGGAGGGATCGTGCGAGCGTCGTCGGCGCGTGCGCGAGCGCGAACAGCGTCCGCGCCGCGTCCTCGACCGGAACCGGCCCCCGCCGTGCCTCGACGAGCTCCACGAGGCGATCCGCCGCGTCGAACGAGAGTTGCACGGAGCAGACCGTACACGAACATACGTTCGTCTGCTCGTGTGTCAGTCGCGACGCTCGCGTCGGATCGACTCGACACACCGGAGCAGTTGCGGCCCGCGAATGCGGGACGCCTTCAGGGATCTGCCCGCCGTAGGCGGGCCGCGGGGCGGAAATTCGCGCGAGCGAATTTCCGCCCCGCAAGCTAACTCAGTTGACGGCCTTCTTGAGCTGCGAGCCTGCCGAGAACTTCGGGACGTTGGCGGCCTGGATCTGCACCCGCTCGCCCGTCCGGGGGTTCACGCCCTGGCGCGCCGCACGCCGCGTGACGTGGAACTTGCCGAACCCGGTGAAGGCGACCGAGTCGCCGTTCTGGAGGGTCCCTTGGATTGTGTCGAGCGCTGCATCGACCGCGGCGCCCGCGTCGCGCTTCGAAAGCCCCGCCTTGTCGGCGACGGCATCCACGAACTCCTGCTTGGTCACGTGCAATTCCTCCTGGTCGATTTCGTCTCTGACGTCCGCCGAGCCTACCGCTCGAACGGTTTCGGCTCAACCATGCGGGTTCACAACCTGCTCCCGCGTCGCGAGCAGTTCACCGGCACGGTAGAGCGAAGCGAGCCGCACACCGAGGCGTGCGAGCGCGTCGGCACCGCCCTCCTCGCGGTCGACGACGCACACCGCATGCCGGACGACGAGCCCGGCCTCGCGAACGGCCTCCACCGCCTCGCAGAGGGCACCGCCCGAGGTGACGACGTCCTCGACGAGGCACACGACGTCGCCGGGCTCGTAGGGGCCCTCGAGGCGGTTCGCGGTGCCGTATCCCTTGGTTTCACCGCGGATGATGATGAAGGGCAGCCCGGACGCCATCGATGCCGAGGCGGCCAACGCGACCGCCCCGAGCGCAGGACCCCCGAGGCGGACGGCCTCTGGCTCTGCGTCGGCGACGGTGGCCGCGAGGCGCTCGCCGAGCTCCTGCAGGATCGCCGGATCGGTCTCGAACCGGTACTTGTCGAGATACCACCGGGAGCGCTTCCCGGAACGCAGTGTGAAGTCGCCCTCGAGCAGGGCGACGTCGAGCAGCCTGAGGCCGAGCTCGTCGACGGCGCTCACGCCAGCACCCGCCCGGCGACCGCGACGAGCCGCTCGCGCCCCGGTGTCGCCTCGCGGAGCGCGGTCTCGGCGCCGTCCTGCCAGGTGACTACGACCCGGGTCTCGTCCCCCGTGCGGCGTCGCCACAGCACCACGGCTGCCAGCGCGGCGAGCACGAGGAGCGCGAGCCTCATCGGGCCTCCTCGGCGGCACGACGGAGCGCGGTGCGGAGGTCGAGCGCGACGAGCGCCGAGGTCGGCTCGGCGACGGTCGTCGCGACGATCGCGCGGATTCCGTCCGTGCAGGCGACCAGCGAGCCGCGCGCGAGGTCGACCTGCACCCGTTCGATCGGCTCGCCTGCACGAATGTCGGCCGCCCGGATCAGGAGCTCGGCGCCTGCGTCGGCCAGCTCCCGGGCGCGCGCCTCCGAGGACGTCCGCGCGGCCTCGATCTCCCCCGAGGGGCCCGTGACCACCGCCTCGACGACCTCCGTCGAGACCCCGACGAGCTCCGTGATGGCGGCAGTCGCGTCCATGCCGGCGCCCGAAGCTAGCAAACTGCCCCGGTGCGAGCGATCACGGGCACGTTCGACCGCTTCTTCGGCGAGCGGGGCACGCACCTCGCGGCGATGGTCGCCTTCTTCGCGCTCGCCTCGTTCGTCCCGCTGATCTTCCTCGCGCTCTCCGTGCTCGGCTTCCTCGACCAGGCGGACTCGTCGAGCACCCTCGTGTCCTATCTCGAGGATGTCTTCCCCGGCCACTCGGTCGAGTCGATCGTCAGCGTCGTCGACGCCGTGCAGCGGAACGCGACGACGCTCTCGATCGTCGGAGCCGTTGCGCTGCTCTGGAGCTCGATCTCGCTCTTCTCGGCGCTCGAGTCGGCCTTCAACATCGTGTACGGGCGGCCGAACCGGCCGTTCCTGCGCGGGAAGCTCCTCGCGGTCGCGTACATGATCGCGGCGCTCGTCGTGCTGTTCGCGGGGCTCACGGTCGGCACGTTCGGCTACGACATCATGCGGCGCTACGCGACGGACGTCGTCTCCAACCAGTGGGTCGCGCTCGCGCTGACGATGCTGACCTCCGGGCTCGCGCTGTTCCTGTTCCTCCTCTCGGCCTACCACCGCCTGCCGAACGCGCTGCTCACGTGGCACGAGGTGCTCCCGGGCGCGATCCTCGGCGCGATCGTGCTCGCGGCGACGCTCCAGGGCCTGCCGCTGTTCGTGTTCTTCACCTCGGAGGTCGTCGCACTCCAGGCCCTCGGCACGACCTTCCTCCTGCTCGTCTGGCTCTACGTGATGGCGAACGTGATCGTGTTCGGGGCGGCGCTCAACTACGTGCTCGCCTACGGCGTGACCGGCCGGGAGGTGGAGCCGAAGCGCCCCTGAGGCGACCGGGTCAGCGGAACACGTCGAGCGAGCGGGCCAGCGCACCCGCAGCGCGGGCGCGGTGGGAGTGCGTCTCCTTCCATGCGTCGCCCAGGTCCGCGACGGTCGCGGTCTCGCCGTCCGGCACGAACACCGGGTCGAAGCCGAAGCCCTCGGCGCCCGCGGCGGCGAGCGCGATCGTCCCGTCGAGCGTCCCCCGCGCCACGACCTCCCTCCCGTCCGGCGCGATCGCGACGAGGACGCACACGTACCTTGCGCCTCGCTCCGCGACGCCGTCCAGCGCCTCGAGCATCTTTCCGACCGGGTCGCCCGCCGCCCAGCGGGCGGTGTGGACGCCCGGCCGACCGCGGAGCGCCACCGCCTCGATCCCCGAGTCCTCCCCGAGCGCCCACGCCCCGGCAGGTGCGTGGGCGCGGCCGAAGCGCGCCTTGATCCGCGCGTTGTCCTCGAACGTCGCCCCGTCCTCCTGCGGCGGGTCGTCCCGCCCCAGCGCGTCGACGTCGACCCCGGGCAGCGCGCGGCGGAGCTCCTCGAGCTTGTGGCGGTTCTGCGAGGCGAGGACGAGACGACCTTGCCACACAGTGCTACGAGCTCAGGAGCGAGGGTGCCTCGCAGGCCTCGCGCTGGGCAGTCTCGAGCTCCGCGATCCCGCCGGCGGCGAGATCGAGCAGCCGGTCGAGGAGGTCGCGCGAGAACGGGTCGCGCTCGGCCGTCGCCTGCACCTCGACGAGCCGGCCGTCCGCCGCCATCACGACGTTCATGTCGGTCTCGGCAGACGAGTCCTCGACGTAGTCGAGGTCGAGCACCGGCTCACCGTCGACGACGCCGACCGAGACCGCGGCGACGCCGCCCGCGAGCGCCTTCGTCAGTCCGAAGCGGTCGAGCGCCCGGTACGCCGCGACGTACGCGCCCGTGATCGCCGCGCAGCGCGTACCGCCGTCCGCCTGGAGCACGTCGCAGTCGAGCCAGAGCGTCCGCTCGCCGAGCGCCTTGAAGTCGCACACGCTGCGCAGCGCCCGACCGATCAGTCGCTGGATCTCGACCGTCCGGCCGTCGGGACGGCCGCGCGAGACGCCGCGCTGCGTCCGCTCTCCGGTCGAGGCGGGGAGCAACGAGTACTCGGCGGTCATCCAGCCCCGGCCCTTCCCCCGCAGCCACCGCGGGATGTCCTCGTCGAGCGTCGCGGTGCAGAGGACGACCGTGCGGCCCTGCGCGTACAGGACCGAGCCGTGAGGCTGCTCGAGGAAGTCCGGCTGGAGGTCGAGCTCTCGCAGCTGGTCGGGTCGGCGTCCGTCGTGACGGGTCACGTGGCGTCCTCCATGGCGTTCGAATGGGGCCGGATCATGCCGCCTGCGGCGCGGTCGCCTCGAAGGTCACGTGCTCCACCTCGCGGATCGGCAGCTGGAGGAACCGCTTGCCCATCTCGCGGAACGCGTCCGGGTCGCCGGTCGTGAGGAAACGGTAGGAGCCTTCACGCGCCTCGTCGTTCTCGATCTCCTTCCGCGCGAGCGTCTCAGCGACCTCCCGCGCGGTCTCGTCGGCGGAGAACACGAGCGTCACTCCTCGGCCGAACACCCGCTGGAAGATGGGCCGCAGGATCGGGTAGTGCGTGCACCCGAGGATCACCGTGTCGACCCCGGCCGCCTGGAGCGGCGCGGCGACGTCGCGCACGGCCTGCGTGGTCTCCTCGCCGAACGGGTCCGGCCCCTCGATCAGCGGGACGAGGAGCGGGCACGGCACCGAGATCACCTCGACGCTCGCGTCGTGGGAGCGCACGAGCTGCTCGTAGCGCCCGCTCGTGACCGTCGCCTCGGTCGCGAGCAGTCCGACACGGCGGTTCCGCGTCGTCAGCGCGGCGGCATGGGCCTCGGGCTGGAGCACGCCCACGACCGGCACGTCGAGCGCGCGCTGGAGCTCGTGGAGGCCGGCGGCGGTGGCCGAGTTGCACGCGACGACGACGAGCTTCACCCCCTCCTGCTCGAGCCGGCGCCCGATCTCGAGCGCGAATCCACGGATCTCGGCGAGCGGCCTCGGCCCGTACGGCAGCCTCGCGTTGTCGCCGAGGTACACGGCGTCCTCGTGGGGGAGCGTGACGAGCAGCTCGTGGAGGACGGTCAGGCCGCCCACGCCGGAGTCGAACACGCCGATCGGCCGCCCGTCCACCGCGCCGATCATACGGACGCGGGTCGCGGGCGCCCCGGTCAGACTGCCGGCATGGCCGCCACGGTGCGCATCGGGATCTGCTCCTGGGCCGACGAGGGCCTGCTGCGGGCCTGGTACCCGCGTGGGATCTCGACGGGGGAGCGGCGGCTCCGCTACTACGCCGAGCGTTTCGACGTGGTCGAGGTCGACTCGCCGTACTACGCGCTTCCCGACCCCGCGGTGACCGAGCGCTGGGCGCGCCGCACGCCCGACGACTTCACGTTCCACGTCAAGGCGTCCGCGGCGATGACCTGGCACGAGGGCGAGCCCTCCGACGACGCCTTCCGGCTCTTCCGCGCGTCGCTCGAGCCGCTCGAGCTGTCCGGGAAGCTGCGGGGCGTCCTCCTCCAGTACCACCCGCGCTTCACGAAGTCGGCGGGCGCGAAGGCCGAGCTCGCGCGCGCGACCGTGCGGCTCGCGCCGCTCGTCCCGCTGGTCGAGTTCCGCCACCGCTCGTGGATGGCCGAGCGCGAGCGCGCGGACACGCTGGGGTTCCTCGAGCGGCACGGGCTCGCCTACGTCTCGGTCGACTCACCCACGACGCGGGCGTCGAACGTCTCCCCGCGGGTGGCTGCGGCGACGGGCCGGGTGGCGTATGTGCGCTTCCACGGCCGCAACGTGGAGACGTGGAACATTCGCGGCGACTCGGCCGCGGACCGCTTCGACTGGCTCTACGCGGAGGACGACCTCGCGGAGTGGGTGGTTGGCCTCGCGCGGCTCGCCGAGGCAGCCGAGGAGGTCTACGCCATGTTCAACAACAACCGCGACGACTTCGCGCCGCGCAGCGCCCAGCTCCTGCGCGGGCTCCTCGACGAGGCCGGGGTGCCGGCGACCGGCGGGATCGAGCCCCCGCCCACCGACCTGACGCTGTTCTGAGCTGCGCAGGACGTGTCCGTCGCCCGGCTACAGTCGCCGGATGCGCGTCCTCTCGATCGTCCACGAGGCGGGGCCGACGGGCGGCGGCGGCATCTTCGAGCGCGCCGTTCCGGAACGGGGCCACCGGCTCGACCGGTGGGTGGCCGCCGACGGCGACGCGCCGCCGGGCGCGCCGACCGACTGGGAGGCGGTGATGGTCTTCGGCGGCGCGATGCACCCCGACCAGGACGCCGAGCATCCCTGGCTCGCGGGCGAGGCGGGTTTCCTCGAGACGGCGCTCGCCGAGGGAGTCCCGCTCCTCGGTGTCTGCCTCGGCGCACAGCTGATCGCGCGGGCCGCGGGTGCGTGGGTCGGCCCGGCCGGCGAGGCAGAGGTCGGCTGGTACGAGGTCTCGCAGGACGCCGGCGCCGATCCCGTGCTCGACGCGCTGCCCGGGAGCTTCCACGCGTTCCAGTGGCACTACTACACGTTCGACCTTCCTCCCGGCGCGGTGCAGCTCGCCTCGAGCGCCGCGGCGCGGCAGGCCTACCGGCTCGGTGACCAGGCCTGGGGGATCCAGTTCCATGCCGAGGTCGACCGGACGATGCTCGATCACTGGCTGCGGGCCGGCCGCGAGGAGCTCCCGAAGCCCCTCGAGGAGATCCGCGCCGAGACCGACCGCTACCTGCCGACGTGGAACGAGCAGGGACGGGCGCTCTGCGAGGCGTTCCTAGACGAAGCCGCGCGCCTCAGCGCGTAGCCGGCGCCGCAGGGTCGCCTGCCTCGGCCGGCAGCGCCGGGTCGCGCGACCACTCGTGCCACGAGCCCTCGTAGTTCCGCGCCCGGTAGCCCGCGGCGACGAGGACCTGGACCGCGACGGCGGACCGGCTGCCCGAGTGGCAGTAGGCGATCACCTCTGCGCTCGGGTCGGCGCCGACGAGCGCCCGAACCGCGTCGGCCCCTCCGGCACCGGCCGCGAACAGCTCGTCGAGACCGACGTGCCGCGCGCCTGGGATCCGTCCCGGACGCGGGTCGCACGGCGCCACCGCGCGGCCCGCGAACTCCTCGGCCGTGCGCACGTCGAGCAGCACGAGACCGTCCTCGTCGAGGCGGCTCGCGAGCTCGGCGGTCGAGACCGGGCCGTCGTTCATGCGAGCGCGGAGACCGTCTCGATCTCCGCAGCGATCGAGGGGCGGTCGGCACACCTCTCGAGCCACCCCGAAATGGCGGGGTACGAGTCGAGCGAGACGCCCAGCAGGCCGCGCAGGCGCAGAAGCCACGGGATGTACGAGACGTCCGCGAGCCCGAAGCGGGCGCCAGTGAGGAAGGGCGTGGCACCGAGCATGGCCTCGAGCTGACCGAGCCCGAGCGCGAGCCACTCCGCCGCGCCGGCGCCCTCGCGGCGATAGGCGTAGTACGGGTCACCGAGCGTCTCGTCAAAGCGGAAGACGAGGAGCCGTGCGGCCGCACGCTCACCCGGGTCCTCCGGCAGGAGCGGCGGGTCCGGGTAGCGCTCCTCGAGGTACTCGTCGATCACGGAGGACTCGGGGAGGGTCCAGCCGTCCTCCTCGAGCACCGGCACGCGCCCGTCGGGCGGGTTGTGCTCGACGAGCCAGGCCGGGCGGTCGGCGAGGTCGATCGTCACCGTGTCGTACGGCACGCCCTTCTCCGCCAGCACGATCCGCGTGCGGGCACAGAACGGGCAACGCGGCGCGTCGTAGAGCGTGATCGCCATCACCTAGCCGGCGTCGCCCGCGACGAGCTGCGCATAGCCGTGATCCCCGCCCTCGAGCCCGAGGGCACTCGCGAGCGCCGCGATCAGCTCGGGCGCGGGGGGCAGCTCGCCCGGCGACGGCGCCGTGACGGCCAGGCTCTTGATCTTCTGCGGGTCGGCGCCCGTCAACCGCGCCAGCACCGTCGGGTTCGCGGCGAGGCCGATCACGTCCCCCGGAGCGAGCCGCCCGTAGAACTCGGGCACGGAGAGGTACTCGTCCACGATCCCCCCGCGCTCGAGCGCGACGAGGCGGACGACCTGGTCGACCTCGAGAGAGAGCGCGACGACGACGGCGCCGAGCCGGGAGGACAGCTCGCGCGCGAACCGGACGAGCGCCGTGGGATCGACGTCGATCACCTCGTCGTAGACCGCGATCCAGCCGTTGCGCGGGCCGACCACGCGGAAGCCGCGCGAGCCGATGCGCAGCGTGAAGTCCTTCACCGCGCGCTCGACGTCCGCGACCGCGTCGGTCTGGACGTGGAGCGACGCGAACGACCCTGCCTCGCGCTCCGGGGCGAGACGCTCGCGCAGCGTGGCGAGCGGCACACCGAGCACATGGAGCTGCTCGGTGAAGCCCCAGCGGCTGTAGACGGTGCGCGCATCGGAGTTCCCCGCGCGCACCTCGAGGTCGAGGTGGTCGACACCCTCCGCCTCGAGCGCCTCGGCGACCGCCGCGACGAGCTCGGCTGCGACGCCGTCGCGGCGGGCTGCCGGCACGACGTAGAGGTCGGTGAGCCGGGCGAGCCGCGGCCCGGTGCGCCGCGCGAGCGCGAAGCCGACCGGCTCGTCGGTCTCGGCGAGGAACGCGAGGCCGCTCGCGACGATCTCACGGATCTCCGCGAGCTCCCGCTCGTGGTCGACCTCGACATAGGACGGCGGCGGCACCTCCCGCTCGAACGCGCGCCACAGCTCCTCGAGCAGACCGGCATCGGCGTCCGTGGCGCGGCGAACGTTCACGATCCGATGCTAAATGATCGATTCGGCCCCTCGCGCGGCGGCCGAGTCCTCCCTATGCTGTGGACGTCGGCGGCGGTCATCCCCCTCGACCGTCGCCGGCTCCTTCCTTTCGCACGGGCTCGGCCGCGATCGCCGACGCGACGTCCCGCAGGTCGTCGAACGGCTCGTACTCGACCCCCTGCTCGTCGAGCCAGACCGCGAGCGTGCGACGGGCGAAGCGCCGCTCGGCGGCAAGCGAGACGCAGCGGTCCGAGATCCCGTCCCCGACGTACACGAAGGGGCCGAGGCCGGCGATCGCGCCACGCTTGCACCGCTCGCCGCAGACCGCGCAGAGCGGACGGTCCCGGAACGTCGCCCGCCAGCCGGCGGGGTCGGCGACGACGTTGTTCGCCTCGACCCGCGCCTCGACGCGCTCGCGTTCGAGGATCGGGTCGATCAGCTCGTGGAAGCCCGCCGAGACGATCAGCGGGTCGTAGGCCTCGACCAGCTCGGCGAAGCCCGCCCTGACGCGGACGTGGTCGAGGAGGTACGCGACGACCTCGCCGACCGGCGCCGTCACGGTCGCGATCTCCTGCGCGATCACCTCGTCGAGCGTCAGGCTCCGCCCCAGCCCGTCCTCGAGCGCGCCGAAGAGCTCCGGGTCGCCGAAGCGGTCGTTGACCATGTGCAGCGTGTCGATCTCGGTGACCGTCCCGTCCCAGTCCAGGACGAGCGCGGGGGACTGCTCGTGCTGATTCACCACAGGCGTCTTCAGCCCGCCGGCAGCGACCAGCCGCCGTCGATCACGACGACCTGCCCGCGAATCATCTCGGCGTCCGGCGAGGAGAGGAACGAGACGACGCCGGCGATGTCGTCCGGCGTCACGAGGCGCCCGGCCGGGTTCGCCGCGCCCGACGCGAGCATCTCCTCCCGGTTGGGGAAGTGCTCGAGCGCGCCGGTCTCGACGACGCCCGCGGACACGGCGTTCACGCGAATCCCGCGAGGCGCCAGCTCGACGGCGAGGTAGCGGACGAGCGCCTCGAGCGCGGCCTTCGAGACGCCCACCAGGGTGTAGTTCTCGAGCACGCGGATCGAGCCGAGGCTCGAGATCGCGACGATCGAGGAGCCTGGCGCCATGGCCGGCGCCACCGAGCGCGTGAGGGCGAGCAGCGCGCGGGCATTCGCGTTCACCGTCCAGTCCCAGTGCTTGTCCTCGGTCTCGAGCGCGGGCCGGATGACCCCGGTCGCGGCGTTGTGGACGAGGACGTCGAGCGGGCCGAGCGCCTCGACCTGCTCGAGGACACGGCTCGACGTGATGTTGCCCCGCACGAGGACCGGCTCGGCGCCGAGCGCAAGGAGCTCCTCGGCGGTCTCCTCCGCCGCGGCGTCCGAGCGGAAGTACCCGATCGCGACCCTCGTCGCGCCGTCGCGCGCGAGCCGCAGCGCGATCGCCTTTCCGATGCCGCGTGACCCGCCGGTGACGAGAGCGGTGCCGACCGCGCTCAATGCTCGCCGCGAGAGAGCGGCTCGGAAGCCGGCGCAGCCGAAGGGATCGTCTCCCATCCGATCCGCGCACGCGACTCCGGCTCGGAGTTCTCCGCCTTCGAGGACGCGAAGCCGAGCCGCTCGAGGAGCTCGACTTGCTGCTCGCCGTACAGACGGACGGGGTCGTCCTCCGGCAGGCCTGCGACGAGCTCGCGGACACGCGCGCGGATCTGGAACGCGAACTGCGGCGTCGCGGGCCCGACGAGGGCGTCGACGTCGTCTGTCGTCGGCTCTGCCATCGGCCGACAAGGGTAACCGACTACGGTCGGCGTGATGCGGAGGCCGACGTCGCTCGAGCTCATGCTGCTCGCGACGATCGGGCTCTGGTCGCTGAACCTGACCGTCAGCCGCTACATCCTCACGCATGGCTTCCAGCCGCTCGCGTACGGAAGCGTGCGCTACCTGCTCGCGGCACTCGTCTTCTGCGGGATCACGCTCTTCGCGGAGCGCTCGCTGAAAGTCGCGCCGCGCGACCTGCCGCTCCTGCTCGCCGCCGCCGGCGTCCTCTACCTGAACCAGATCGCGTTCGTCTACGCGCTCCACGAGTCGACCGCGTCCGTGCTGGCCCTGCTCCTCGGCGCGACGCCGATCTTCGCCGCGCTCGCCGGCGTGCTGCTCCGGACGGAGACGCTGCCACGCCGGTTCTGGTCGGGCGCGCTCCTCTCGTTCGCCGGCGTCGCGCTCGTCGCGCTGGGCGCGGGCGGCCGGGTCTCCGGCAGCCTCGTCGGCGTGCTGCTCGGCGTGCTCGCTGCGGCGAGCTGGGCTGCGTACTCGATGCTGATCACGCCGTTGATGCGCCGCTACTCGGCCTCGCGGATCTCCACCGTCGTGCTCTCGGCGACGTGCGTCCCGTTGACCCTGACCGCGCTCCCGCAGCTCGCCGACCAGGACTGGAACCTCGGCTGGGCGGTCTGGCTCTGCCTCGCGTTCGCGACGCTCGGGCCGCTCGTCGCGACGAACGTGATGTGGTTCCGGTCGCTCGACCGGATCGGCCCGGCCCGGGCGACGCTCGCCGCCAACCTGCAGCCGTTCGTCGCCGCACTGGTCGCGGTCGTGCTCCTCTCGGAGTCGCTCGGGCTGCTCGAGGTCGCCGGCGGCCTACTGATCGCGGCGGGGATCGTCGCCGCGCGCCGCCGGGTCGTCTCGGCCCCACCGGGCGAGTGACGCGCATCCGGCGCCGCGGTGCGGGACAATCCGGGCGGTGGACGACGAGCTCGAACGCGGCCGCGCCGCGTGCGCGCGGCGGGTCTGGGAAGAGGCGCACGAGTCGCTCGCGCGTGCGGACGCGATCTCGCCGCTCGGCGCCGACGACGTCGAGCTGCTCTCGCTGGCGGCGTACATGCTCGGCCGCGACGACGAGTCGATGGGCCTCCTCGAGCGCGCCCACCAAGCGCACCTCGAAGCCGGCTCGATGCGGCGTGCCGTCAGGGCGGCGATGTGGGTCTGCATGCATCACGCCTCACGGGGCGAGATGGGCCCGGCGGGTGGCTGGCTGGCCCGCTCGGAGCGCCTCCTCGGCGACGAGGAATGCGCGGAACGCGGGTACCTGCTGATCCCGGCCGCGTTCGGCGCGGAGGCCGCGGGCGACCTCGAGGCGGCCGCCGCGACCGCAGCCGCCGCGGTGGAGATCGGCCAACGTTTCGGAGACCCCGACCTCTACGCGCTCGCGACGCACCTGCAGGGGCAGTTCGTGATCCGCCAGGGGCGCGCGGACCAGGGGTTCCGCCTGCTCGACGAGGCGATGGTCGCATCCACCTCCGGCACGGTCTCCCCGATCGTGACGGGGCTCGTCTACTGCGGCGTGATCCTCGCCTGTGTCGAGGTCCTCGACGTCCGCCGCGCCAGCGAGTGGACACAGGTCCTCGCGCGGTGGTGCGCGGAGCAGCCCGGCCTGGTCGCGTTCACCGGACGCTGCCTCGTGCACCGGGCGGAGATCATGCAGCTCCACGGCGCCTGGCCGGACGCGCTCGACGAGGCACGGCGCGCAGCCGAGCGGCTCGTGCAGGGCTTCAACCGCGCCGCCGCAGCGCAGGCCTTCTATCGACAGGGCGAGGTGCTCCGGCTCTCGGGCAGGCTCGACGAGGCGGAGGAGGCGTACGTCGCATCGAGCCGCTACGGGTGGGAGCCGCAACCGGGGCTCGCGCTGCTGCGGCTCGGGCAAGGTCGTCCCGACGCCGCCGCCGCCGCGATCCGCCGCGTGCTCGCCGAGACGACGATCTGGTCGCGGCGCGCCGTCCTGCTCCCCGCGCGGGTGGAGATCGCCCTCGCGCTCGGCGAGCTCGAGGACGCACGGGCAGCCGCAGGCGAGCTCGATGCGTTGTCGGCGCAGCACGGCGGCACGATGCTGCGGGCACTGGCCGCCACCGCGCTCGCCGCCGTACACCTCGCCGCGGGTGAGCAGGAGGAGGCGCTCGTGGCCGCACGCCGTGCGACCGAGGACTGGCGCGCCCTGGAGGCCCCGTACGAGGAGGCTTGCGCGCGCGTAGCGGTCGGGCTCGCCTGCTCCGCGCTCGGGGACGAGGACGCCGCCGCGCTCGAGCTCGCCGCGGCGCGCGCGACGTTCGCCGAGCTCGGCGCGACGCCGGATCTCGCTCGCGTGCGTGAGGAGCTGGAGACGCCGGCCGCCGACGCCCATGGCCTCACAGCCCGCGAGCTCGAGGTCCTGCGTCTCGTCACCGCCGGAGAGAGCAACCGCGCGATCGCCTCCGCGCTCGTGATCAGCGAGCACACGGTCGCCCGTCATCTCCAGAACATCTTCCGCAAGCTCGACGTCTCGTCACGCACCGCGGCGAGCGCGTTCGCCTACGAGCACGGCCTCGTGTGACGGGAGGCGTGGTGAGAAATCACCACGCTCCGTCGCGACGAAGTTGGTGCGTCCGCGCGATGCGCGCCAGATGCCCTCCCTCCTACGGTGCTCCCACAGGCAGCGAGAGGAGGAGCAATGGCAGCGCAACGGACGGAACGGGTCGAGACGGTCGTCGTCGGCGGAGGCCAGGCCGGGCTCGCGGTCGGGTACCACCTTCAGCGGGCAAACCGGCCTTTCCTGATCCTCGACGCGAACGAGCGCGTCGGTGACGCCTGGCGGCAACGCTGGCCGTCCCTGCGGCTCTACTCGCCCGCGCTCGTCGACGGGCTGCCCGGGATGCGGTTCCCGGGACCGTCGTACGCCTACCCGACGGGGGCCGAGATGGCCGACTACCTCGAGACCTATGCGGAGCGGTTCGGCCTCCCGGTCGTGAACGGCGTCCGCGTCGAGACGCTCGACCGCGAGGACGGCGGCTACGTCGTCTCGGCGGGTGGGCGGCGCTTCGAGGCCGACAACGTCGTGGTCGCGACGGGGGTGTTCCAACGGGAGCATCCGGTCGTGCCCGAGTTCGCGGTCGAGCTCGACGCGGGGATCGACCAGCTCCACTCGGCGGACTACCGCAGCCCCGAGCAGCTCCGCGAGGGTCCGGTGCTCGTCGTCGGCGCCGCGCACTCGGGCGGGGACATCGCCTACGAGCTCGCCAAAGCCGGCTTCCCGACGGTGCTCTCCGGCAGGGACACCGGCCAGTTCCCGCTGAACATCCACAGCCGGCTCGCGCCGCTCGTCTTCCCGCTCATGCGCTTCGCGTGGACGCGGTTGCTGACCGCCTCGACACCGCTCGGCCGCAAGGCGCGACCGCACGTCCGCGCGCACGGCGGCCCGCTCCTGCGTGTCAAGAAGGCCGACCTCGCCGCGGCGGGCGTCGAGCGCGTGTACGAGCGCACGACAGGTGTCGTGGACGGCAAGCCGCAGCTCGCCGGCGGGCGGGTGGTGGACGTCGCGAGCGTCGTGTGGTGCACCGGCTTCCGGAACGACTACGGCTGGATCCGCTTCCCGCTCGAGCAGGACGAGGACGGCTACCCGGCGCAGAAGCGCGGCGCGGTCGCCGCCTCGCCCGGCCTCTACTTCACCGGGCTCTGCTTCCTGCACTCCTTCAGCTCGATGCTGATCCTGGGCGCCGGCCGCGACGGCGAGCGGGTCGCGAGCCAGATCGCCACCCGAGCGAGAAGCCGGGAGAAGAGCGTGCAGCGGTCGCCGCGCGCCGCCGCCGGGAGGGTTGCCGCCAGGCCGGGGGAATAGCCTTCGCGGCGTGTCGCCGCTCCGCCGCACGGCGCTCGCGTCGGTCGTCGCCGCGATCTGCCTCATCGCGATCAAGCTCGTCACCGGGCTCGCGGCGGGCAGCCTCGGCCTCGTCGCGGACGCGGCGCACTCCGGCACCGACCTCGTCGCGGCGCTGCTCACGCTCTTCGCGGTCGGCGTCGCGACGAAGCCTGCGGACGAAGGGCACCGCTACGGCCACGGCAAGGCGGAGCACCTCGCCGCGCTCGCCGAGGCGGCGTTCCTCGCGCTCGTCTCGGTCGGCATCGCGGCGCTCGCGGTGGCACGGCTCGCGGGCTGGATCGAGCTCGACGTCGAACCGGCGTGGTGGGCCTTCGCCGCGCTGGCCCTCGTCGTCGTGATCGACCTCTCGCGGACGGTCGTCTCGTACCGAGGGGCGAAGCGGTACTCGAGCGCCGCACTGCTCTCGAACGCCGTCCACTTCGGTTCCGACTTCGTGTCGACGATCGCGGTGCTGTGCGGGCTGATCGCGGCGCGCGCGGGGTTCCCCGAAGGGGACTCGATCGCCGCGCTGTTCGTCGCCGCCCTCGTGATCGTCGCGGCGGCGCGACTCGCGCGGTGGAACGTCGACGTGCTGATGGACCGCGCGCCCGCCGACGCGGTGGCGGCGGCGGAGGAGGCGATCGCCGGGCTCGAGCCGTCGGTCTCGGTGCGTCGCCTGCGGCTACGCGAGGCGGCCGGCCGGACGTTCGCGGACGTGGTGATCGGCGTCTCGGCCGAGGCGGCGGTCGGTCAGGGCCACGCCGCCGCCGACCAGGTCGAGGAGGCCGTGCAGCGAGTGCTGCCGGGGAGCGACGTCGTCGTCCACGTCGAGCCCTCCGGTCACGAGGCCGAGCTGCGCGAGCGCGTGCGGGCCGCGGCGATGACCGTCTCGGACGTCCGCGAGCTCCACAACGTCACCCTGATCGACACCCCCGGCGGGATCGAGGTCTCGCTGCACCTCAAGCTTCCCGGCGAGCTCGATCTCGCAGCCGCGCACGCGCTCGCCGAGGACGTCGAGGAGCAGATCCGCCTCGCCGCGCCAGAGGTACGCGACGTGCAGACGCACCTCGAGCCGCTGACCGAGCCGACGCCCGGCCGCCTCGTCGGCCACGAGCGGACGGAGATCGCGCAGATCGTCCACGACGTCATCGGCCGCTCGCCCCGCAAGATGCGGACGCTCGACACGGGCGACGGCCTGGTCGTGCTCGTCACGCTCGGCCTCCCGGGCGAGACGACCCTCGCCGCGGCCCACGACGAGGCGAGCGAGGTCGAGGAGCGGATCCGCGCAGCGTTCCCCGACATCGCCGACGTCGTCGTCCACACCGAGCCGTAAGCGCGAGGTGTCCGACTCGAGGTCGGACACCGGGCCTACGGTTCGCGCATGAATCCTTGTCTCGCCGCCGAGACGAGGGCCACCGCCTCGGGGAAGAGGACGCGCATCGCGTCGCGGAGCTGCATCGCCTGCTCGTCGACCGCCCCCGTGGCGCTGATCTGCGACAGGGCCGCCTGGGTGAGCTCCACCGCGGTGTTGAGCGTGAGCGTCGCGAACTGCTCGCGCTGCGCCTCCTTGACGCCCTCCGCCTGCTGCTCGGCGAACTCGCGCAGTCCCCGGAGGATCTCCTCGGGATCGCCGCCGAAGGGCAGAAAACCTCCGCCTTCCATGGCCCCCAGGCTACTGGAGCGGCCCCAGGTAGGCGCTCTCGACGTCGCGCCACAGCGCGTCGGCGACCTCGACGGCGCTCCGCATCGCGTTCGTGAACGGCGAGGTGCCGGTGGGATCCAGGGCGCGCTCGAGGCGCCGAGCGGCCACCCCGATCGCCTCGAGCCGGTCGGGCGTGGCGACCTGCGGCGGCGCCCCGATCACCCGCTGGAGCGCGAGCGCGGCGTCCTCGGCCTCGCCGATTCCCTCCGGGCCCTCGGTGAGCCGGAGCGCGACGAGCTGGCTGCGGAGCTCGTCGAGGTCACCGGGGAAGGCCGCTTCCTCGGCGATCTCGCAGAGGGCGGCGATCGAGGCCGCGTCGCGGATGTCCGGTCGGCTCCGCACGATCCCACCGTCGGCGTCGAGCACCGCCCAGGCCCGCGCGCCCTCGTCGTCCTCGAACGCGCAGAGGTACCGCCTCGCGCCCGCAGCGGCTTCGGCCGGCAGCACGGCGGTCAGCCGGCGCCCGTCGGCCAGGGCCGCCGCGGCCGCCGCGGTCCGCTCGAGCTCGTCCGCCAGGCCCACCGTGCCAGGATAGGCCGATGTCCGCGGAGCCCACGCGCGCCGGTCACGCGCAGGAGCTGTTCGCGCCGCTCGGCCCGCGCTACGACCGGATGGGCGCGCTGCTCTCCTTCGGTCAGGACCCGCGCTGGCGGCGATTCATGGTCGACCGGCTGCCGCGCGACGGCGGGCACGTGCTCGACGTCGCGACCGGCACCGGCCTCGTCGCCGAAGCGCTGCTCTCCCGCGGCTTCCGCGTCACGGGGCTCGACCAGAGCCCGGGCATGCTGGCGGCCGCGCGCCGCCGCTTCGCCGGGCGGGTCGAGCTCGTCGAGGCATCCGCGGACGCGCTTCCGTTCCCGGACGCCTCGTTCGACCACCTCACGTTCACGTATCTCCTCCGCTACGTCGACGACCCCGCGGCGACGCTCGAGGAGCTGGCACGGGTCGTCCGTCCGGGCGGGACGGTCGCGATGGTCGAGTTCGGCCTCCCACGTGGGGTGTGGCGCCCTCCGTGGGACGTGTGGGTCGGTGTAGGCCTCCCGCTCGGGGGACGCCTCGTCTCGCCGGGCTGGCACGAGGTGGGCCGCTTCCTCGGCCCCTCGATCCGCGAGTTCTACGGCCGCCTGCCCGAGCGCGCGCTGCTCGGCCTCTGGCAACGGGCAGGGATCGGGGACGTCGCAGGACGGCGGCTCAGCTTCGGGGCCGGTCTCGTCGTCTGGGGCCGGCGCACGTGAGCCGTCGCAACGCAGCGTCACAGGGCCGAGTCGCGCCCGCGTTCTACGCTCTCCGGAGCGGCGGGGCCCGCGACTATGTCACGCTCCTCCACCCGCCGTACACGGCCTGGCACCTCTCCTACGCGGTCGTCGGAGGCTGTCTCGCGGCGACCGTCGACTGGTGGGTGCTCGGGCTCACCGTGCTCGCGTTCGGTCTCGCGATGGGCGTCGGGGCGCACGCGCTCGACGAGCTCGACGGCAGGCCGCTCGGCACGCAGATCCCGTCCAGGGTGCTCGTCGCGCTCGCGGTCGGCTCCGTGGCGGTGGCGGCGGCGATCGGGATCGCGGTCGCGGTGGAGCGGACGCTGTGGATCCTCCCGCTCGTCGCGATCGGGGCGGCACTGGTTCCGGTCTACAACCTCGAGCTGCTCGGCGGCCGCATCCACACCGACCTCGGCTTCGGGCTCGCGTGGGGCGCGTTTCCCCTCGTCACCGCGTACGTAGCGCAGACCGGGACGATCCGCGTCGCGACGGTCCTTGCGGCCGCCTGGGCCACGCTCCTCTCGCTCGCGCAGCGCCGGCTGTCGCGGACGGCGCGCAGGCTCCGCCGCGAGACGGCCGACGTCGAGGGGAGGCTGGTGCTCGAGGACGGCACGAGCGAGCCCCTCACCCGCGAGACGCTGCTCGAGTCGCCGGAGGCCGCGCTGCGCCTGCTCGCGGCCTCGACGGTCGTCCTCGCCGCCGGGCTCGTGGCGCTCCGGGTCTGAGTACCCTGCACCGATGCTCGTCTGGATCCTCGCGGCGTGCTTGGCGGCGGCGCTCGTCGCCGCGATCGTGCTCTGGCTCGCGCTGCGGGCCGCCCGCGCCTCCGCGACCGCGACGGAGGCGCTGGTCAGTCAGGCCCGCACGGCGGTCCGCGAGGCCGCCGCGGCGGAGACGGCGGCGCACGCGGAGGAGATCCGGCGGGTGCTGGCGCGCGAGAGGGCCGAGACGGCCGCGCAGCTCGGTGTCGAGGAGCGGCGTCTCGCCGAGGAGAGGCTCGTCGAGTTCGAGGAGCGCGAGCGTCGCTCGATCGAGCGCCTCGCCGACGAGCTGACGCGCGGAGAGCGCCGTCTCGAGGAGCGGCTCCGCGGCTTCTCCGAGGACCTCGAGCGCGCGCAGCGCCACCTCGAGGCGCAGCTCGCACGGCTCGAGCAGAAGAACGCCCAGGCGATCGCGGACGTCGAGGCACGGCTCGAGCGCGAGGCGAGCGAGCTCGGCTCGACCGCGGACGAGCAGCGCAAGACCGTCCTGCGACTGCGCGAGGAGCTCGAGCGGGCCGCCGGCCAGGCGGTGAGCGAGGCGCTCGACGAGCTCGAGGCCCAGACCTTCGAGCGCCGACGGGCGATCGAGGAGACGACCGAGCGGCTCCGCGCCCGCGAGACGGCGATCGCCGAGTCGATCGAGCAGGGCGAGTCCGACGTGCGCGCCCGGCTCGACGTCGTGCTCGTCGAATGGGAGCGCCGTCAGACCGAGCGGCTCGCCCGGGTGACGGAGCGCGAGGTCGAGCGCCACGCGCAGCTCGCGATGATGCAGCTCGACGAGCGGCTCCGTGCCGCGCGCGAGGAGGCGATCATGCGCCTCAACCGCGAGCTCGACCGCGCGGTCGAGATGCTCGCGCGAAACGAGATCGCGCAGCGCCTCGACGCTCGTTAGGACTTTGTGGAGAGCCCAACTTTCGCTGGGAGGGATCGTCAGAGCCAGAACGAACAACCGGGCAAACCGTGGCCGAGACGATCGAGACAACCGTGTGGCGCGAGGACGAGCAGTCCAAGGTGGAGAGCTGGCGCCTCCACGTGCTGATCGAGGCCGGGTTCCCGCTCCCCCTCGCGGAGCGCATCGCTGCGAGCGGGGCCGACCTCCACACCGCGGTCGAGCTCGTCTCGCAGGGCTGCAAGCCGGTCACCGCGGCCGAGATCCTGCTCTAGCCCGTACCGGGCAATAGGCTCCGTTCCGTGGAGCCCGACGCACCGGCAGAGCGCAAGGTCTATTCCGTCGCCGCCTTCAACCGTCGGCTGAGCGGATACGTCGGGCGGGTGCGGGACGTGTGGGTCGAGGGCGAGGTGGCCGAGTTGCGGCGGAACCCGGCCTGGGCGACCGTCTTCCTCACGCTGAAGGACGCGCGGACGGGCGCGTGCCTCTCCGCGACGATGCAGCGGGGCCGCTTCGACGTGATCGAGCCGCCGCTCACCGAAGGCGAGCGGGTGCAGGCGAACGGTGGGCTCCAGCTCTACGAGGCGCGCGGCGAGCTCAGCTTCCGCTCGGTGACCATCGAGCGCGTCGGCGCGGGCGACCATGCGGCGCGGCTTGCGGAGCTCAGGCGGAAGCTCGCCGCCGAGGGGCTCTTCGCGCCCGCGCGGAAACGACGTCTGCCGCGCTTTCCGCGCGCCGTGGGGCTCCTCACGGGCGCCGACGCCGCAGCGCGCGGCGACGTGATCGCGGCGATCACCACGCGCTATCCGGCCGTGCGCCTCGTCGTCGCCGAGACGCGCGTCCAGGGGCCGTACGCGGTCGGCGCGATCACCTCGACGCTCGCGCGACTCGCCGCCTGCGAGGGCATCGACGTCGTGATCCTCGCGCGCGGCGGCGGCAGCTTCGAGGATCTCCTCCCGTTCAGCGACGAGCGCGTCGTCCGCGCGGTCGCCGCCTGTCCGGTGCCGGTCGTCTCGGCTGTGGGCCACGAGCAGGACGAGCCGCTCTGCGATCTCGCCGCGGACGTCCGGGCCCCCACCCCGACCGCGGCCGCCCGCCTGGTGGTGCCGGACCTGGACGAGCTCCGCGCCGGCCTCGACCGGGCGCGCCAGCGCCTCGACGCCGGCACGCGCCGCGCGCTCGAGCGCGACCGTGGCCGCCTGGCGCGAAGCCGCGAGCGCCTGACCGCGGCGCCGGGCCCGCTGCTCGAACGGCGGCGCGCCGCGCTCGACCGCGCGAGCGCGCGGCTGCAGGCGCTCTCGCCACGCGCCACCCTCGCCCGCGGCTACGCGATCGTCAGGACGGCGGAGGGCGTCCTGCGAGATGCGGCCGTCGTCGCCCAGGGCGACCGCGTCGAGGTCGAGCTGGCCCGCGGCGGGCTCGGCGCGCGCGTCGAAGAGGTCCGCCCGTGAGCGAGGAGCAGACGTTCGAGGACCTGCAGCGCGCGCTCGACGAGCTCGTCGCACGCCTCGAGCGTGGCGACGTGCCGCTCGACGAGGCGCTCGCGCTCTACGAACGCGGCGAGGCAGTGCACCGCGCCCTGTCGGAACGGCTCGACCGGGCCGAGCTCCGGATCGAGGAGCTTCGCCGGGAGGGCGAGCCGGACCCCCGTGACAGCGGTCCTTCGGCAGGGTAAGGTCGCGCCCATGGCAAAGCCGAGCGCAGACCTGATCCGCGGCATCCCGATGTTCTCCGAGCTCGACGATGCGTCGATCAACCAGCTCGCAGACGACTTCATGGAGCGCGAGTTCGCCGCCGGGCAGTCGATGGCCACGGAGGGCGAGGGCGGGCTCAACTTCTTCGTCGTCGAGAGCGGCACCGTCGACGTCTCGATCGGCGGCGAGGTCGTCGCCACGCTCGGCTCCGGCGCCTCGTTCGGGGAGGTCGCGCTCGTCGACAAGTCGGCCCGCTCGGCGACCGTCACCGCGACCTCGCCGGTCCGGGCGTACGGCCTTCCGGTCTGGAGCTTCCGCAGCTTCGCCGAGGCGCGACCGGTGGTCCTCTGGAAGCTGCTCGAGCTGCTGGCCGAGCGTCTCCGCGCCGCCGAGCACAGGTAGAGGCCCGCGGAGCGGTGAACGCCGCGTCCGATGCCGAGCTCGTCGCCCGCTGCCTCGCGAACGAGCAAGGCGCCTGGGACGAGCTCGTCGACCGCTACGCACGCTACGTCTACGCGATCGCGGCGCGCGTCTACCGGCTCGAGCCGACTGACGCGGAGGACGTGTTCCAGGAGGTCTTCGCCCGCGTGTTCGAGCGACTCGACACACTCAGGGACGTCGACGCGCTGCGACCCTGGATCGCCCAGACCACGCGACGCTGCGCGGTCGACGCGCTCCGGCGCTCGGGGCGCGAGACGGTGGTCGAGCAGCTGCCCGACGGTGCGGACGAGAGCCTTGCGCAGCTCGACGAGGCGATGACGGTGCACGCCGCGCTCGCGGGGCTCCCGCCCGACTGCCGCGAGATCCTCGACCGCTTCTTCACGAGGGACGAGAGCTACCGGACGATCGGGACAGAGCTCGAGCTCCCGCCCGGGACGATCGCGAGCCGCATCGCACGATGCCTCGCGCGGCTCCGGGACGTCCTCCAGCCCGACACGGCGGAGCGTGCCGGGAAGAAAGCCGACCCCCCGCGCGTCGGGTGAGTAGGTGGAAACGCCGATGACGACCCCCGAGGAACGGATCGCCGAGCTGCTCCGCGCCCTCCCCGCCCTGCCGCAGGGGTGGATCGAGGCCGCGAAAGAGCTCCCGACGGTCCGCCGTGAGCTCGACACGATCGTCGAGCGGATCGAGCGCGACGAGCGGCTCCGCACGCTCGTGCTCGCCGACCTCGAGGAAGCCCTACGGGGCGAGGGTGTCGAGCCGACCCCGGCCGTCGTCGCGCTTCTCCGCCGGCGCCTCGAGCGGTGAGCGACGCGCTAACCGACGTCTCGGTCGCGGGCATCCCGGTCTCGCAGCTGCAGGACGTCCTCGCCGAGTCGGGCCCCGGCCCGGCCGGCGGCTCTGCGGCGGCCCTGGCCGCCACGATGGCCGCGGGGCTCGTCCGGCTCGTGGCGCGCGTCTCGGACGACTGGGCCGACGCGCCCGGCGTGGCCGCGCAGGCGTCGGCGCTCGGCGACCGGGCGCTCGCCCTGGCGGACGACGACCACCGCGTCTATGCCCGCGCCATGGCGGAGCTCGCCTCGCCGGAGCGCGACACCGCGCTTGGTGCGGCGCTTCGCCGCGCGGCGGAGGTGCCGCTGCAGATCGCCGAGACCGCCGCCGACGTCGCCATCCTTGCGTCGCTCGCCGCCGAGGAGGGCAGCGAGACCGTCCGCGCCGACGCCTGGGCCGCCGCAGCGCTCGCCGAGGCCGCGACCGTGTCCGCTGCGAAGCTCGTCCACGTGAATCTCGCGACCCGGCGCGAGGATCCCCTCCGCGCGCGCGCCGACGACGCCTCCCGGGCGGCTGCGAGCGCGCGCGAGGTCGCGCTCTCCGCGTCGTGAGCACCCGCCCCGTCCCGGCGTGGAGCATGCCGGCGGGGGAAGCCCCGTCGATCGACGCGCCGGGCCCCTGGCGCGAGGCGCTCACGCGGGAATGGGCGATCGGCGGCTCGAGCGGGGCCGTCGACGTCTGCATCGTCGACAGCGGCATCGAGGCCGGTCACCCGCTCGTCGGCCCGGTGGCGAGCGCCAGCGCGGTCGTTCGCGCCGAGGACGGCTCGATCGCGATCGTCGACGACGAGCTCGGCGACGTCGTCGGGCACGGCACCGCGTGCGCGGGGATCGTCCGCTCGATCGCCCAGGACTGCCGCCTCCATTCTGTCCGCGTGCTCGGCGCGGGCAACACGGGCGCGGGAGACCTGATCCTCGCGGGCCTGCGCCACGCGATCGGCGCGGGGCACCGCGTGGTCAACCTCAGCCTCTCGACCACCAAGCGACGGTTCGCGGAGGAGCTGCACGAGCTCGCGGACGACGCGTACTTCCAGGGCACGGTGATCGTCGCGTCCGCGCACAACCTGCCGGTCGACAGCTATCCGTGGCGCTTCTCGTCGGTGATCTCCGTCGGGAGCCACGAACGTCGTGACCCACTCGCGTGGTTCGCCAACCCGGACCCGCCCGTGGAGCTGTTCGCGCGCGGCGTCGACGTCGACGTCGCCTGGCTCGGCGGCGCGACGCTCCGCTGCACCGGCAACAGCTTCGCCGCGCCTCACGTGGCCGGGATCTCGGCGCTGGTGCTGGCGAAGCACCCCGAGCTGACGCCGTATCAGGTCAAGACGGTCCTTCGCCTGACGGCGACGAACACGGAGGGACACGCATGAGCGACGAGCGGGCGGAAGCGGCGGCGGCGGGCGTGCTCGGCGGGGACGAGGAGACCTTTCGGGCGCTCCTCCAGTCGATCGTCGACGTCGCGCGGGCGATCTTCGGGGCGCAGGCGTCGTCGATCTTCCTCTACGACGAGGAGGCGGACGAGCTCGTCTTCGAGGCGGTCTCGGGCCAGGGCGGGGACACGCTCGTGGGGACACGGTTCCCGTCGAGCACCGGGATCGCCGGGTTCGCGCTCGTCACGCGGCAACCGCTCGTCGTCGACGACCTCTTGAAAGACCCCCGCTTCTCGCGCGAGCGGGCCGCCTCGACCGGCTATGTCCCCGACAGCATCGTCGCCTCGCCGCTGCTCCACGACGAGCGCGTGCTCGGCGTGCTCTCCGTCCTCGACCGCGCGAGCGACCGTCCGTTCGGCGTCGCCGAGCTCGAGCTTCTCTCGCGCTTCTCGACGCAGGCCGCGATCGGGCTCGACCTGTTGCTGCGCGCCCGCCGGGCCCGAAGCGCACTCGCCGGGGATGGCAGCGCGGCGCTCGTCGCCCGCGTCGCGTCGCTTCTGGACGAGGACGACGGCGGCGAGGGCGTGGCGCTGCTCGAGGCGCTCGAGCGCGTCCTCGCCTCGCGTCGCGCCTAGACCGGGCCCCGCCAGCCCCGCAAACGAGAGACGGCGCCGGGAGGCGCCGTCTCGGACCGGTTCGGCCCCCCGCGGGAAGGCCGGTCGGAAGCTGAGGCTCAGACACCGCCCCCATGGTTCTCGGGCTCCGCGCCGCCACCGTGGCTCTCGGGCTCCGCGCCCCCGCCGTGGCTCTCGGGCTCGGCACCGCCGCCGTGGCTCTTGGGCTCGCTGCCGCCACCGAACGAATGGCCCTCGAAGTCCTCGTCTTCGACCTCGGCCTCGTCAGTGCGCTTGTCCTGGTCCTCCGACACTGTGTCCCTCCTCGTTTCGATCGGTGTTTCGAATGGCCCGTTCATCCACCCGACGCGCGAGTGGGGTGAAATCTTCCCTCGTTTCTGGTGTGGTTGGCAACCCCGGTGGCCGAATCGCTCGAGACCGAGACCGAAGGTCGCGCACGCGCGGCCATGCGCGCGCTCGGAGACGTGTTCAGAAGCCCTCCCCTCCGTCGCCTGCAGCTTGCATGGATCGGCTCGATCCTCGGTGCCTGGGCCTACATCGTCGCGCTCGGGGTCTACGCGTACGACCAGGGCGGTCCCCGAGCCGTCGGGGTCGTCGGCCTGATCCGGTTCCTCCCGGCCGCCATCCTCGCGCCCTTCACCTCGTCGCTCGTCGACCGGTTCGCCCGGGTCAAGGTGATGATCTGGAGCGACGTCGTCCGGGCTGCGCTGATGTTCGGCGCCGCCGCGACGATTGCGGCGGACGGCCCCGCGCCGATCGTCTACGCGCTCGTCGCTCTCTCGGCGGTCGCGAGCACGGTGTTCCGGCCGGCGAAGTCCGCGCTGCTCCCCGCTCTGGTTGCCTCGCCGGGCGAGCTGACCGCGGCGAACGCCGCGTCGAGCACGCTCGAGAGCGTCGGGATGTTCCTCGGGCCTGCGCTCGGTGGGGCGCTCCTCGCCGTCTCTAGCCCGTCGGTCGTGTTCGCGGCGAACGGGCTGGCGTTCCTCTGGTCCGCGGCTCTCGTGTTCGGGCTCCGGGCGTACGAGCCCGCACGGGTGCGCACCGCACGCGACGCGGGCAGACCGGTCGTGTCGACGGTCATGGCCGGGATCTCGACGATCGTCCACGAGCAAGCCTTGCGGACCCTGGTCGGCCTCTACGGCGCGCAGACCCTCGTTGCGGGCGCGGTGAACGTCCTCGTGGTCGTCGCGGCGTTTCGGCTGCTCGACCTCGGCGAGGCCGGCGTGGGCCTGCTCTACGCCGCCCTCGGGATCGGCGGCCTCGTCGGCGGCTTCGTTGCGGTCGTGCTCGCGGCGCACGGACGCCTCGCCCGTGACTTCGCGATCGGGCTCGCGCTCTTCGGGCTCCCGCTCGCGCTGATCGGCGGGCTGCCGACGGCCTTCGTGGCCGTGGTCGCACTCGCGATCGTCGGCGTCGGCAACTCGCTCGTCGACGTGAACGCCCTGACGATCATGCAACGAGCCGTCCCGGACGCCGTGCTCGGTCGGGCGCTCGGCGCGCTCGATGGGCTGATGCTCGCAACTCTCGGCCTCGGCGCGCTTCTCGCGCCGGCGCTCGTGGATGCGGTCGGCGTCAAGGCTGCGCTCGTGGCCACGGGCGCGCTCCTGCCGGTGTTGGCGCTCCTCACGCGTCCGCGGCTCAGTGCGATCGACAGCGCCGCGGCCGTGCCGGAGGCGACCGGGCTCCTGCGTGGAGTCCCGCTGTTGGCGGCGCTGCCCGAGCCCGTGCTCGAGCGGCTCGCATTGGAGTCGGCGCCGCTGACGTACCCGGCGGGCGCGACGATCCTGCGCGAGGGCGAGCCGGGCGACCTCTTCTACGTCGTCTCGAGGGGGACGGTCGGGATCCTCGGCAAGGAGTTCGGCCCCGGAGAGGCGTTCGGGGAGATCGCGCTTCTCCGCGATGTGCCGCGCACCGCGACCGCGACGGCGGTCACCGACGTCTCTCTCGTGACGCTCGAGCGGGCGCCCTTCGTCGCTGCGGTCACAGGGCACGCACCGAGCGCGGCCGAAGCGGACACGCTGATCGCGGCGCGCCTCGGGTCGCTCAGCGCTCGAGGCTCCGCGTCGGTGTGACGAGCTCCTCGTCCCGTGCCTCGGCCTCCGGCTCGTCGAGCTCCTCGAGCACGTCCTCGGCGGAGTCCTCCTCCTGCTCCTCCATCCTCCGCAGGGAGGCGAACGAGAGACCCTCGCGCGCGAGCATGACGAGGCCGACGCCGACACCGACCGACATCTCGACGGCCTGGAGCACCAGCCCGTACGCGAAGCCCGTGCCGTACGCGACGCCGTAGGAGACGAGCGGGAGCGCCACAGCGGCCTGGAGCAGGCCCACGTTGCCCGGCCAGAGCGGGAAGATCGTCGCGACGTTCATCAGGAGCAGGACGAGCGCCGCGGCCGGGAGCGGCACGTGCATGTCGAACGCCACCGTCACCGCCCAGACGGCGAGGAGCTGGAAGATCCAGCCGAGCAGCTGGAAGAACCCTGCGCCGAGGGCGGCCCCCGGCGTCCGCAGCACGGCAAGGCCCTGCCGGGCCATCGCAAGCAGCCGCCGAACGGTGCCGAGCCCGTCCATGTGCACCCTGGCGTGCTCGCGGCGCGCCGAGATGATCCCCACCGTGAGCAGCGCGAGCCCGACGAGCCCCACGACCACGATCCCGGTCACCGCCCAGTGCGGGATCTTCGCGGTCGCGAGCACGTACGTGACGAGCAGGGCGATCGGGAACAGGTCGAACAGCCGGTGGGCGAAAACCGTGCCGAGGAGCGTTGCGCTCGTCCCTGACCCGTGGGGCACGTGCCGCCGCAGCACCGCCACCCGGGCGAGCTCGCCGGCGCGGGCCGGGAGCACGGCGTTCCCGAGGAGGCCGATGCCGAAGGCGGAGAAGACCTGGCTGAAGGGCGGGTGCGGCTCGGGCAGCGCCTGGCGGATGGTCAGGTTCCACGAGACCACCCGGACGAGCACGGAGACGAGATTGAGGATCACCCCGACGACCACCCAGCGCCAGCTGACGAAGTCGAACGCGTGGTAGACCGTGTTCCACTCGGGGCCCCTCCACCAGATCGCGAGCACCGCGACCACGAGGGAGGCAAGCACGAGCACCCCCCGGGCCCAGGGGTTCTCGTACAGCGTGACGAGGCGCCTCACGCCGCCCGGGCCTCCGCCTCCGTCCCGGTCACGCGCTCGTAGATCCCCTCGAGGCGCCGTGCGATGTCGTGCCAGGAGTACCGCTGCTCCGCGAGTCGCCGTGCGGCGGTCCCCATCGCGGCGCGGCGCCGCTCGTCGGCGAGGAGCGCCTCGACCGCCGCGACGAGCGCCGGGACGTCGCCGGCGGGCACCGGGACGGCGGTGTCCGGGGTGACGACCTCGCGGTAGCCCTCGATGTCGGAGGCGACGACCGGCGTGGCGCAGGCGAACGCGCGGGTGAGCACCATCCCGAAGCTCTCGCCGCCGAGCGACGGCGCGACCAGCGCCTTGGTCGACCGAAGCAGGTCGGTGAGCGCGTCCTGCGAGAGGAACCCGAGGACGTCGACGCCATCGTCGGAGACGCCGAGCCGGGTGAGGAGCAGCCGGACCGCGAGCGGGTCGGCACCGGCGACCGCCAGCCGGGCGCCGGTGCGGCGCCGGATCTCGGGCCACGCCCGGAGGAGCACGTGCAGGCCCTTGCGCGGCTCGTGCCGGCCGGCGAAGACGATCGTGTGCTCGCGGCCGCCCGGCGTCGCCTCGTCGGGGATCAGCACGCCGTTTGGGACGATCTCCCACGGGCCGCCGAGCCACGGGTCGACCGAGGCCCGCGCGCGCTCGGAGACCGCGATCCGCTGGTCGACCCTGTCCATGAGGAAGCCCCAGGCGGGCATCCCGAGGCGCATCCAGCCCAGGTCGCCCGAGGCGTGGTGCGTGGCGACGATCGGCGTCTTCGCGAGCGCGAGCACCGCGATGCAGATCGCAGGGGTCATCGGCTCGTGCAGATGCAGGACGTCGAACCGCTCGCGCTCGAGCACGCGCCGGACGCGGAAGAACGAGCGCGGGCTGAGCACGATGTTGGGGAGCGAGCCGTTTGCGGGCACGATCACGGAGCGGCCGACGGGGATCACGTTCGGCGGCGGGTCGCCGTGGCGCCCGACGCGCGGGTGGAGCGCGCGCGTGAACTGCCCGGGCGGGTCGTTGCCCATCACGAGCCGCACGTCGTGGCCGCGCGCCTCGAGTGCCGCTGCCTGGAGCTCTGCGTGCTCGACGACCGCCCCCCAGAACGACCACGAGAACGGCACGACGATGCCGATCTTCACGTCGGCAAGCCTAACTGGACGTGGGGGAAACCATGTTTCCCCCACGAGCCCCCTTCTTCAGCGCTGTTGCACGCAACGGCTCGATGGCCTCCCGGGCAGATGAACTGCCCTTCGGCCGCGACGCGTCATTCCATGTCGACGGTCTGGAGAAACCGCTGGTTGCAAGTTGCAACTCGATCCACCGGCCCCGTAGGGCGATGTCCCTACGCCGTTGCTCCCGGGCGGACGCGCTCCCAGGCGTCGGCGAGCACGTCGAGCTCCGCGTCGTCGAAATGCGCGAGGAAGCGCTCCCTGACGCCCTCGATCAGCGTCGGCCGCGCCTCGCAGAAGGCGCGGCGCCCCTCGTCGGTGAGCCGGGCGTACATGACGCGGCGGTCCTCGCTGCATCCCTCGCGGACGACGAACCCCAGGCGGACGAGGCGGTCGACGAGGCGCGTCACGCCGCTCTGGCTGAGCAGGACGGACTGCGCCAGCTCGCTCATCTTCAGCTTCGCCCCGGGCGCCCCTTCGAGGTGGAAGAGCACCTCGTAGTGCGCGAGCGGGAGCCCGCGGGTCGCCTCCAGCTCGGCGTTGAGCTCGCGCACGAGCCCCGAATGCACGCGCAGGAAGCCTCGCCAGGCGGCGAGCTCGCGGGCGTCGAGTAGGGTCACGGTTGTTTCTTGCATCTACAACTATTGTAGTCGGTACTGCGCATTGATGTGATCTGCGCGCGACGTGCACGATTCCGGGAGGCGCGATGGAGCTCGAGGGGATTCACCACGTGACGTGCATCACGGGCGACGCGCCGGGCAACGTCGCGTTCTACACCGGCGTGCTCGGGCTCCGGCTCGTGAAGAAAACGGTCAACCAGGACGACCCGACCGTCTATCACCTGTTCTACGCCGACGAGCAGGGCAGCGCGGGCGCGGACATCACGTTCTTCGAGTACCCCGGTGCGCGCCGCGGACGGGCGGGCACCGGGATGGTGCACAGAGTCACGTTCCGGGTCGCCTCGGAGGAGGCGCTCGACTTCTGGGAGACGCGGCTCGGGGAGCACGGGGCTCGGGCCGCCCGCGAGGGAGCCCGTCTCCGCTTCGACGACCCCGAAGGCCTCGGCCTCGAGCTCGTGGTCTCGGAGGCGCCCGACGAGCCGCTCGTGGCGCGCCACCCCGAGATCCCGGCCGACGTCGCCCTCCAGGGCTTCGACGGCGTCCGCGCCTTCGCGGCCGGCGCGGAGCCGAGCCGCGCGCTGCTCGAAGAGGTGCTGGGCTTCCGTCCCACGGGCGACGCCGCCTGGGAGCTCCGCGGCCAGGAGCGCGGCGGCCTCTACGCCTACGACCCGCCGCCGGAATCGGGCCCCGGAGTCCCGGGGGCCGGGACGGTGCACCACGTCGCCTGGTCGTCGACCATGGAGGATCACGCCGACTGGCAGCGGCGGGTGACCGAGGCCGGGATGCATGCGACACCGGTGATCGACCGCTTCTGGTTCCGCTCGGTGTACTTCCGCGAGCCGAGTGGGGTGCTCTTCGAGCTCGCCACCCTCGGCCCGGGCTTCGGGATCGACGAGGACCCCGACCACCTCGGCGAGGCGTTGATCCTCCCGCCCGCGTTCGAGCACCTCCGTTCGAAGATCGAGCCGGTGCTGACACCGCTGCCCGATCCGCGGGTCGCGTGGGCGTGACGGAGACCGGCACCGAGCCGCTCGTGGTGCGCCGGCGCGAGCCTGCCGGCGAGCCCGAGGGCGCGCTCGTCCTGCTGCATGGCCGCGGCGCCGACGAGAACGACCTCCATCCGCTGCTCGACCTGCTCGACCCCGAGCGGCGCCTCCTCGGCCTCACGCCGGGCGGGCCGTTGCACCTGCCTCCGGGAGGCCGCCACTGGTACGCGCTCGGCGGGATCCCGACGCCCGATCCACCCACGTTCTTCTCGACCGCACCGCGGCTCGCCGGGTTCTTGGACGCCCTGCCCGTCCCGATGGATCGCGTGGTGCTCGGCGGGTTCTCGCAGGGCACGGTGATGAGCTGGGCGATGACGCTCGCTGCCGACCGGCCCCGGCCGGCGGCGGTCGTGGCGCTCTCCGGGTTCCTCCCCCGCGTCCCGGGCTACCCGCTCGACCCGGCGAGGCTCGCCGGCATCCCCGTCGCGGTCGCGCACGGCACCCTCGACCCGGTGATCCCGTTCCGCTTCGGCGCGGAGGCGGCCGAGACCCTCGCCGCCGCAGGAGCCGACGTGCTGCGGCTCGAGAGCGACGTCCCGCACATGGTCGACCCGGCCTGGATCGAGCCGCTGCGCGCCCTCGTCGCGCAGGCGACACGCGCCCACGACCGGGCCGAGACGAGCAAGTAACAGACTGTTACAAGGCGGCGTCGTCCCCCATACACTCGCGCAGATGATCCTCGCCGACGTCGGGCTCGCCGAGCTGCACACCCATCTCGGCGGCTCGGTCGCGTCGGACACGATGTGGAGCCTCGCGCACGAGCAGGGCATCGCGCTCCCGGTGAAGGACTACTGGGAGTTCGACAAGCTGGTGACGGTCTCCGACCCGCGCGGCGTCCCGGACCTCGACGCGCTCGACGCGATCTACCACTGGACCGAGCTGATCCAGTCGTCGCCGTTCGCCGTCGAGCAGTCGGTGCACGGGGCGATCGGCGGCGCGTACCGCTCCCAGGGGATCACGACGCTCGAGCTGCGGTTCAACCCGATGAAGCGGAACCGCGGCGGCGAGCGCGACCTCGACCACATCATCCTCGCCGCGGGTCGCGGCCTCGACATCGCTCGCCTCGAGTACCCGCAGGTGCGCGCCGGTCTCATCCTGATGATGGACCGGACCTTCGACGCCCGTCAGAACGAGATCATCGTGGAAAAGGCGATCCGCTGGGCGGGCCGGGGCGTCGTCGGCGTCGACATCGCCGGCCCGCGCCCGGGCGGGGTGCGGTACGACTACACGCAGCTCGCCCCGATGGTCGACCTGGCGCGCTCCGCCGGGCTCGGCGTGACGATCCACGTCGGCGAGGAGGGCGAGACCGGGGCGGAGGAGATCGGCGAGGTCGTGGAGTCCCTCCGGCCCGACCGGATCGGCCACGGGGTGCTGGCGGCCCGCGACCCGGGGCTCATGCGCCTCCTGCGCGAGGCCGACGTGACGCTGGAGATCTGCCCCACCTCGAACCTCCTGACCCGCGCGCTCTCGGGTGAGGACGAGGTGCGCGAGACGTTCCGGCGCTTCGTCGAGCACGGCGTGCCCTTCACGATCGCGACGGACGGCCCGGAGATGATGCGGACGCACCTCCGGAGCGAGCTGGCGCTGCTCCACCGGATCGGCGCGCTCGACGAGCAGGAGCTCGCACAGGCGAACGCGCGGGGCCACGCGGCCTCGTTCGTCGGCCGGGGCGAGTCTGCCTAGGCTGCCGGCGGGCCCGAGCCGGGCGTGTCCGGGGCGCTCTCGGCCGCGGCGTCGTCCCGGTCGGAGACGGCGTCCTCGACCTTGTCGGCCGCGTCGTCCGCGACGTCCGTCGCCTTGTCCCACGCCTGCCCGGCCGAGTCCTGCGCCTTGTCGACGACGGGAGCGGCCTTGTCGCTCACGTCGCCGGCCGTGTCCTTCGCCCGTCCGAGGAGCTTGTCCAGGAATCCCATCGGGGATGGACCATACGTCGTCACACCCTCACCCGCAAACGCGGCCGGGTCGCGTGAGGCTGCCGGGATCGATTTCGAGGCGGCCGTCGTTGAGACCGATGTGACCGATCGCCCGGCCGAGCTCACAGGACGCGCCCGACCGGCGTGTCTCCCTGCATGAGGGGCTCGTCCCGGGTCCGGCTGTGGACCGCGCTCTGGATCGTCTACCTCGTCTGGGGCTCGACGTACCTCGGGATCAAGATCGCCGTGCGGACTCTCCCGCCGCTCCTGACCGCGGGCACGCGGTTCCTGGCGGCGGCGGGCATCCTCGCGCTGATCGCAGTCGCCGCCCGGCGCTCGCTGCGCGTCGCGCCGCGCGAGGCGCTGTCGGCCGCAGCGCTCGGCGTCGCGCTGCTCACGCTCGGCGTGGGCATGGTGCACGTCGCCGAGACGCGGATCGACTCCGGGGTCGCCGCGATGATCGCCGGCTCCGTCCCGCTCCAGATCGTGCTCATGCGGCGGCTCGTCGGAGAGCAGGTGCCGCGCGCCACGGCGTTCGCGGCGGTCGTCGGGCTGGTGGGACTGGCGCTCGTCGTCGGCCCCGGCGGCTTCGGCGGCGGCTCGGAGGCGATCGGGCTCCTCGTGATGCTCTCGGCGTCCATCTCGTGGGCTCTGGGCTCGTTCGCCGCACGGACGGTGCGCCTGCCGAGCGACGCGTTCGTCGCGTCGGCCTACGAGATGCTCGGTGGCGGCGCGGTGCTCCTCGTCGCGGCGATCCTCGCGGGCGAGCTCGGGGACCTCGACAGCTCCGCCCTCCAGCCCGGCCCCCTCGCGGCGTGGGCGTACCTCACGGTCGCCGGCTCGGTGATCGGCTTCAGCGCGTACGCGTGGCTGCTCGGCAACGCGCCGATCTCGCAGGTCGTGACGCACCAGTACGTGAACCCGCTCGTCGCGGTCGTTCTCGGGACGCTCGTCCTCCACGAGCGGCCCGGGCCTGCGACGCTGGCCGGCGCGGCGCTGATCGTCGGCGCCGTCGTCGTGACGGCGAGCCGCGAGGGACGGGGCGAGGCCCCGGTTCGCGAGCCTACGTCTCGACCTGTGTCCGCTGCGCCGCGAGAAACTCGAGCAGATCCGACCGGGTGACGATCGCGACGGGCCGGCCCGCCTGGCCGACGAGCACCGCGCCGCCCGTTCCGGTCAGCTCTTGGAAGACCTCGTCGATCGACGCCGCGGCGTCGACCGCGGCGAGCGGCGGCTGCATCGCCACCGCGACGTCCTCGTTGAGCGCATCCGGGTTGCGGAAGACACGGTCGAGGAGGCTCCGCTCCTGGAGCGAGCCGACGATGTCCGTCAGCGCCTCGGCAGGACGATTGCGGACGACCGGGAGCTGCGAGATCCCGTAGCGCTGGAGGAGGTCGATCGCGCTCCCGACCTTCTCGTGGGCCTCGACGACGACGAGCTCCGGCACCCCGCTGTCCTCGGAGCGCCGGAGGCGGATCACCTCGTCCACGGTCGGCGCGGGCGCCCGCCGCTCCATGAAGCCGTACTGGATCATCCAGTTGTCGTCGTAGAACTTCGAGAGGTACGACCGGCCTCCGTCCGGGAACGTCATCAGGACCGTGGATCCCGGACCGAGCCGCCTCGCGACCTGGAGCGCCGCCCAGGCGGTCGAGCCGCAGGAGCCGCCGACGAGCAGCCCCTCCTCGCGCGCGAGCCGGCGCGCGGTGAGGAAGGAGTCGCGGTCGGAGACCCGGACCCACTCGTCGACGACCGCGGGGTCGAGGGTCACGGGCCACGTGTCCTTGCCGATCCCCTCGACGAGATAGGGATGGGTCGGGTGGTCGGCGTCCTCCGTGAACACCGATCCCTCGGGGTCGGCGCCGACCACGAGGACGTCGGGCTTCCGCTCCTTGAAGTAGCGCCCGACACCCGTGATCGAGCCGCCGGTGCCGACGGAGATCACGAGCGCGTCGACCTCACCGCCGGTCTGCTCCCACAGCTCCGGCCCCGTCGTCTCGTAGTGTGCCTCGGGGTTCGCGCCGTTCGAGTACTGGTCGGGCTTGAAGCCGCCGGGGATCTCTTCGGCGAGCCGGTCGGACACGGAGTAGTAGCTCTCGGGCGAGTCGTGGTCGACCGCGGTCGGGGTGATCACGACCTCGGCCCCGTAGGCGCGCAGCGTCGAGATCTTCTCCTGGCTCATCTTGTCGGGCATCACGAAGATGCAGCGGTAGCCCTTGTGCGCCGCCGCGATCGCGAGCCCCACGCCCGTGTTGCCGGAAGTGGGCTCGACGATCGTCCCGCCCGGCCGGAGGCGGCCGTCGCGCTCCGCCGCCTCGATCATCGAGAGCCCGATGCGATCCTTGTTGGAGCCGCCCGGGTTCATGAACTCGAGCTTTGCGAGGAGCGTGGCGCCGGTCTCGCGGCCGAAGTCGACGAGCCGCACGAGCGGCGTCGAGCCGACGAGGTCGAGGACTGTCGGGTAGGTGCGCGTCATCCCGGGCGCAGCGTAGCCCGCGCCGTCAGGCGGTCGTGATCCGTCGTGCGCCCTCGACCGAGCCGCTCCGCTCACCGAGCGCCTCGATCTCGACCCGCTCGCCCGTCTGCGGCGCGTGGATCATCTGCCCGTGGCCGATGTAGATGCCCACGTGGCCGAGCCCGTGGAAGAAGACGAGGTCACCGGGCTTCATGCGCGAGATGTCGACGGGCCGGCCGACCGAGTAGAGCGCGGCGGCGTTGTGCGGCAGCGTGAGGCCGAGCCGCCCGTAGACCCACATCACGAGACCGGAGCAGTCGAAGCCGCCCGGCGAGGCGCCACCGTAGACGTACGGGACGCCGAGCTGGGTTCGCGCGAGCCGTACGGCCCGTTCCGCCATCGTCGGCGGCGGGGGCGCCGGCGGCGGGACGAAGTGCGTGGGGCTCGGCACCGTCCCGGGGAGCAGAGGTTTCGTGCCCGCCGCCCGGGCAACGCCGGCGGCGAGCGCTCCCGACAGGGCGCACACGAGCACGAGGATGACGAGGCGACGAGGCATCGGCAGAGGAGAAGCGGCACGGGACGGCGTCGAAGAGGTGCCCGGCTGGGCGCGCCGTCGGTGTCTGAGGCGGCGGCCACGGTACCAGCCCTCCGGAAGACGTGGGGACAGAACGGACCGGCCGTACGGCTAGTGACAGCCGCGCCTCATCCCTCGGGCAAGGGACGCGCACAGAGCCGAACGGAGGATCCCCTTCTGCGGATTCCTGCTTCGCGAGCAAGCCGTCAGTGGCGGAAGTGCCGGCGGCCGGTGACGACCATCGTCGCGCCGGCCTCGCGAACGGCCTCGAGGACCTCGCCGTCGCGCTTCGAGCCGCCGGGCTGGATGATCGAGCCGACCCCCGCCTCGAGTGCGATCCGAGGGCCGTCGGCGAACGGGAAGAACGCGTCGGACGCGAGCACCGCTCCCTCGAGCGAGTGACCCAGCTCCCGCGCCTTGTCGACTGCGATCCGCACGGCGTCGATCCGGCTCGTCTGGCCGGCGCCGATCCCGAGCGTCTGCCCCCCGCGTGCGATCACGATCGCGTTCGAGACGACGTGCTTCGCGACCGTCCAGGCGAACAGGAGATCGTCCCAGGTGGCCGCGTCGGGGTCGCCGCAGACGACGTCCATCCCGTCGAGCGGGTCGCCGCCGGTATCCCGATCCTGCACGAGGAGCCCGCCGAGCACACGGTGGTAGTCGCGCTCGCTCGTGACGAAGCTGCGCCGCTCCGCGTCGGCGAGCACGCGGGTGGCGTCCTTCGCCTCGAGCGCGGTCAGCGCGCCGCGGTCGTAGCCGGGCGCGAACAGCACCTCGACGAACTGCTTCGCGAGCGTGCGTCCCAGCTTCGCGGTGACCGGTCGGTTGAGCGCCACGACGCCGCCGTACGCGGAGATGGGATCGGCCGCGTGGGCCCGCTCGAACGCCTCCTCCACGGTCTTTGCGACGCCGACGCCGCACGGGTTGCCGTGCTTCACGATCACCGCGGCGGCGCCTTCGAGCTCGAGCAGCAGGAGCCGTGCGGCGGAGAGATCGCCGAGGTTGTTGAACGAGAGCGGCTTGCCCTGGATCTGCTCCACGCGCGCGAGGAGGTGCGTCCGGGCGCCGCGCTGGGCGTAGTAGACGGCGCGCTGGTGCGGGTTCTCGCCGTAGGAGAGCTCCGCGAAGCGGTCGAAGACCGGGACGTACGTCTCGGGGAACACGTCGTCGCGGCCGAACCAGGCGGCGACCGACGCGTCGTACGCCGCAGTCGTCTGGAATGCCCGGCCCGCGAGCTCGCGTCGCGTCTCGAGCGACACCTCGGCCCGCGTCCTGAACTCCTCGAGCAGTGCCTCGTAGTCGGCGGGCCGGCAGAGCGGCACGACGTGCGCGTGGTTCTTTGCCGCCGCGCGGAGAAGCGCGGGCCCTCCGATGTCGATCTGCTCGATCGCGTCCTCCCAGGGCACGTCGAGCCGGCCGACGGTCTTCTCGAACGGGTAGAGGTTGACGCAGACGAGGTCGATCGGCGCGATGCCGTGCGCCTCGAGCTCCGCGAGGTCGGCCGCGACGTCCCGCCGCGCGAGGATCCCGCCGTGCACGGCCGGATGGAGGGTGACGACGCGATGCCCGAGCAGCTCGGCGAAGCCCGTCAGCTCCTCGACCCGCGTGACGGGGATCCGCTCGTCCGCGAGCGCCTGCGCCGTGCCGCCGCTCGCGAGCAGCTCGACGCCCAGGTTGGAGAGCTCGCGCGCGAAGGCGGCGATCCCGGTCTTGTCGTAGACGGAAAGGAGCGCTCGCCGAATCGTCATGCGGCGACGAGCTCCCTGACGACGTCGGGGAGGAGGCGGTGCTCGACCGCCTGGACGCGAGCGCGGAGCGTCTCGGGCGTGTCGTCCGCCTCGACGGGCACCCGCACCGCGCGGATCACGCGGCCGGTGTCGACGCCCTCGTCGACCCAGTGCACCGTGGCCGCGGTCTCCGGGACGCCCGCCGCAAGGACGTCCTCGATCGGATGCGCGCCCGGAAAGTCGGGCAGCGGGGCCGAGTGCGTGTTCACCACGCGCCCGCCGAACGTGTCGAAGAACACCGGGCGAAGGATGTGCATGTACCCGGCGAGCACTGCCAGCTCCACCCCTCTCTCCACGAGCCAGTCGGCGAGCACGGCGTCGCGCTCGTCCCGCGAGGCGTAGTCGCCGAGCTCGAAGACCCCGGTGGGGATCCCGGCCGCCTCGGCCCGGGCGAGCGCGCGCGCGTCGGCGCGGTTCGAGGCGACCGCGACGAGCGGCAGGCCGGCGTCGATCAGCGCCTGGAGGTTCGTGCCTTCGCCACTGACGAGCACCCCGATCATGCGCGCACGATCCTGCCGATCGGGGCGTCGCCGCCCGGCTCGGAGACGACCGCGCAGAAGCCGATCCCGAGGTTGAAGACCCGCCGCAGCTCGCTCTCCTCGACGTGGCGCGCGAGCCAGTGGAAGACGGGTGGCCGCTCCCACGCGTCCCAGTCGATCTCCGCCTCGAGACCGTCGGGCAGCACGCGGGCAAGGTTGCCCGCGATCCCGCCGCCCGTGATGTGTGCAAACGCTCCTGCGCGGTCGCGCAATCGCCGCGTCTCGTCGAGATAGAGCCGCGTCGGCGCGAGCAGATCGTCCCCGTCGTAGTCCTCCAGCTCGAGCACGCGCCGGACGAGCGTGAACCCGTTCGCGTGGACGCCCGCGGAGGCAAACCCGACGACGGTGTCGCCCTCCCGCACCGAAGCGCCGTCGACGAGGCGTTCGCGCTCGACGATGCCGACGCACGTCGCGGCAAAGTCGAGCTCGTCCTCGCGGTACACGTCGGGCAGCTCCGCCGTCTCCCCGCCGAGGAGAGCGACACCGGCGGCCCGGCACACGTCCGCGGCGCCCGACACGAGCTCGGCGACGTCCTCGAGGTCGATCCGGCCCGCGGCGACATAGTCGAGGAGGAACAGTGGGTCGGCGCCGGTCGTGATCACGTCGTTGATGCAGTGCGCCGCCATGTCAGCCCCGCACGCGCGGAGGGCGCCGCGGGGGCGCGCCACGATCGGCTTCGTCCCGATCGAGTCCATCGACGCCGCGAGCAGGCGATGCTCGTCGAGCGGGAAGAGCCCGGCGAACGCGCCGAAGCCGGTCGTGCCGGTCGACTCGACGGCTGCGCGCAGGCGCTCGACCACGGCGTCTGCGGTCGCGAGCGAGACGCCTGCGGCGGCGTACGTCTGCTCGTCTTCCGGCACGTGCCGAGCCTATCGACGCGTGCGGAGGGGCGTCATGCCCACTTCGATGGATTGACAGACGCCCGGAGATACCTGGGGCGGCGCCCGGGCGCCGCCCCACCGGCCTCAGCTGCCGGCGCTCCGATCCTCCTCGAGCATGCGCTGACGCCGGTCGAACTCGTCGCCCTCGCCCATCAGCGCCGTGCGCGTCGTCTGCAGGGCGGCGATCAGGGTGTCGAGCGCGTGGAGCGACTGTCCACGCCACGGCTCCTCGACGAACAGCTTCAGCGCGAAGTTGCCTCGTCGGTCGCCGAGCTCCAGGCGGATGCGCGGCTCGAAGTTCTCGGGACAGCAGCTGCACGTGTCGTCGCACGACGGGTCCGAGCGGAGGTCGCTACCGCTCGTGTCCTCGACGAACGCGAACACGTAGGCCTCCGTCGAGCTGACGCCGGGCAGGTCGAGATACCAGCGCTCGTCGACCCGGGCGCGATACGGAAGTCCCATCGTGCTCTCCTTCCACTGAGATCCGTTCCAGGCAGGAGCGGACCTACGTCGGTAGGACGTGGACGCGAAGCCGCTGCCGCGTCGCAGAGAGCACGTCGTTCACCTCGTTTCTCGTGTGCATCGGGACCGAGCCGCGGAGGGTAGCCGCGGCCGCCGCCGTCGGCAAGCCCGCCGGCTACGTCCGAACCGGGGAGCCCTCGAAGCGAAGCTTCGCGGCCGAGCGCTCGGCGGGGACGACCGTGGGGTAGCGACGCGTGAAGCACGCGCGGCACACCGCCTCCTCGGGCAGGCGCGTCGCCCATTGCATCCCCTCGAGCGTGAGGTACGAGAGGCTCGTCGCGTCGACGTGCTCGCGCATCTCCTCCACCGATCGGTGCGCGGCGGCGAGCTCGTCCTCGTCGGCCATGTCGATGCCGTAGAAGCACGGGGAGACCACGGGCGGCGAGGAGATCCTCACGTGCACCTCCGCCGCCCCGGCCGCCTTCAGCATCTCGACGAGCGCGCGCATCGTGTTGCCGCGGACGATCGAGTCGTCGACGATCGCGAGCCTCCGGCCCTCGATCTCGGCGAGCGGGTTGAACTTCAGCTTGATCCCCTGCCGGCGGAGCTCCTGGTCGGGCTCGATGAAGGTCCGCCCGACGTAGCGGTTCTTGATCAGCCCCTCCTCGTACGGGAGCCCCGACCGCTTCGCGAACCCGATCGCGGCGGGCGTGCCGGAGTCGGGGATCGGCATCACGAGGTCCGCGTCCACCGGAGCCTCCTCGGCGAGGCGCTCGCCCATCCGCACCCTGGCCGCGTGGACGCCGGTGCCGTCGAGGAGCGAGTCGGGGCGGGCGAAGTAGACGTGCTCGAAGATGCACGAGGCCTTGCGGCCGCGTGGCACGGCCTGCGACTGGTGGCAGCCGTCCTCGTCGACCCAGACGACCTCGCCGGGCTCGACGTCGCGGACGAACTGGGCGCCGACCAGGTCGAGCGCGCATGTCTCGGAGGCGACCACCCAGTCGTCCCCGATCCGCCCGAGCGCGAGCGGGCGGATCCCGAGCGGGTCCCGAAACGCGACGAGCGCGCCATCCGCGATCGCGACGACGGAGTACGCGCCGGCGAGCCGCTTCATGGTGTTCGCGACGGCCACCGGGAGCGGCGCGGGGTCCCGGGCGAGCAGCGCGCCGATCACCTCGGTGTCCGAGCTCGAGGCGAGCGTCACGCCCTCGGCCAGCAGCTCGTCCCGGAGCGGCCCGAGATCGACCAGGTTCCCGTTGTGGGCGAGCGCGACCGTCCGCGCCGGGCCGTGGACGACCAGCGGTTGCGCGTTCGACCAGCGCACGCCGCCGGTCGTCGAGTAGCGCGTGTGGCCGATCGCCACCTCGCCCGGCAGCGCCGCGAGCTTCTCCTCGTCGAACACCTGCGGAACGAGCCCCATGTCGCGCAGCGCGGTGACGCGCCGGCCCTCGGACACCGCCATGCCCGCCGACTCCTGCCCGCGGTGCTGGAGCGCGAAGAGCCCGAAGTACGTCAGCCGCGCGACCTCGCGCTCGACGGAGCGGACGCCGAACACGCCGCACATCAGGCGACGCCCTCGTAGGCCGTGCGCAGCTCGCGGAGCGGGATCCCCAGAAGCTCGTCGCCCCCGACCGTCCCGATCGGCCGCACCTCGATCCCGACCGTCGGGTCGGGCCCCGCGGATCCGGCGGGGAGCGCTGCCAGCACCTGGCCGCCGATCTCCCCGAACAGCTCGAGCTGATCGTCGTCGAGCGCGAGCGTCGCCCCGACGCCGCTCCAGAGCGCCGCCTCGGCGAGCGCGACCGCGAGGCCGCCTTCGGACACGTCGTGCACGAGCGTGGCAGCGACCGCGATCTGCCGCGCCCACCGGACCAGGGCCGCCTCCGAGGCGAGGTCGAGGGACGGGGAGCCACCGAGCGTGCCCCAGCGCGCCTGCGCCTCCGAGCCGGCGAGCGTCAACGGCGAGCGGGAGCGGGCGAGGACGATCGCGTCGCCCTGGCGCCAGCCGCGCGGGATGCGGCGCACATCGTCGACGAGCCCGACGCAGCCGACGACCGGCGTCGGAGGGATCGAGCGGCCGTCGGTGTCGTTGTAGAGCGAGACGTTCCCGGAGACGACCGGGATCCCGAGCGCCTCGCAGGCAAGGGAGATCCCCTCGACCGCCTCGGCCAGCTCCCAGCCGATGTCGGGCTTCTCGGGGTTGCCGAAGTTGAGGCAGTCGGTCACGCCGAGCGGCTCCGCGCCGGTGCAGGCGACGTTCCGCACGGCCTCGAGCACGGCGAGCGTCCCCGCGAGGGCGGGATCGAGCACGCCGACGCGGCCCTGGCCGTCGAGCGTCACCGCCAGCCCGCGCCAGGAGGGGCGCAGACGGAGGACCGCGGCGTCGAGGCCGGGCCGGCGCACCGTCCGCGACTGGACGAGCTGGTCGTAGCGGCGCGTGACGAACGCCCGGGAGCGAAGGGCCGGCGACCCGAGGAGCTCGAGGAGCGCCTCCCCCGCGGGCGGGATCCTGGTCGGCTGCTCGTCGGGCGGGATCCGAGGCGCCCGCTCCACCGCATAGCGCGGGCACTCGTCGGTGAGGAGTCGCGCCGGGATCGCGCCGACCTCCTCGCCGTCCCACAGCGCGCGCAGGACCCCGGTCTCGGTCACCTCGCCGACGACGGCGCGATGGAGCTCCCAGCGGTCGATCACGGCCTCGACCTCGGCCAGGCGTGCCGGGTCGACGATCGCGACCATCCGCTCCTGCGACTCGGAGATCATCACCTCCCACGGCTCCATCCCCTCCTCCCGCTGCGGCACGCGGTCGAGATGCACGTCGATTCCGTAGTCGGCGGCCATCTCGGAGAGGGACGACGCGAGCCCGGCCGCGCCACAGTCCTGGAGCGAGCGCACGAGACCCTCCTCGACGAGCTCGGCGGACACCTCGATGAGGCGCTTTCCGGTGAAGGGGTCGCCGACCTGGACGGTCGGGCGCTTGTCCGCGTCCGTCTCGCCGAGCTCCGTGCTGGCGAGGACGGACGCGCCGCCGATGCCGTCACGCCCCGTCGTCGCCCCGTAGAGCACCACGAGCGCGCCCGGGGTCGTCGCCGCCGCGCGCGTGACGCGCTCCGCGGGGAGCAGCCCGACGCACATGGCGTTGACGAGGCAGTTCGAGGCGTACGCGTCGTCGAAGACGACCTCGCCCCCGACCGTCGGCACCCCGACGCAGTTCCCGTAGTTGCCGATCCCGCCGACGGCGCGCGAGAAGTGGTCGTCGGGGGCGCCGAAACGGAGGCCGTCGAGCAGCGCGACGGGCCGCGCCCCCATGGCGGAGATGTCGCGGAGGATTCCGCCCACGCCGGTCGCCGCGCCCTGGAACGGCTCGACCGCCGACGGATGGTTGTGGCTCTCGGCCTTGAACGCGACCGCGAGGCCATCGCCCAGGTCGAGCACGCCCGCGTTCTCCCCCGGGCCCTGGAGCACGCGCGCGCCCTCGCTGGGTAGCCGCCGCAGGAGGAGCGCCGAGTGCTTGTAGCCGCAGTGCTCCGACCAGAGCAGCGAGAAGACCTGGAGCTCGAAGTCGTTGGGCTCCCGCTCGAGGAGCGTGACGATGCGGGTGAGCTCCCCGTCCGTGAGGCCGAGCCGGCGATGGAGCGCCTGTTCCGCGACGAAGCTCAGGCGGCCAGTCTAGATGGTCGATCGGAAATCAGGCGAACCGGGTGGCGCGCGCCGGACGTCACGCCAATTTCCGATCATCCATCCAGCGGTGGCCCGGCGGCACCAGCCTGCTGCTGCCGCCCGAGCGGGTCACGCGCGACTAGCGTCCTGACATGTCTCGCCGGAACGTCGCCCTCCTGCTCGTCCTCTCGGCGATCTGGGGCTCGTCGTTCCTCTTCATCAAGCTCGGGGTGGACGAGCTCGAGCCCTCGGTCGTCGCGCTCGGCCGGCTGGTCGTCGGCGCGGCGATCCTGCTGCCGCTTGCCGCGGGCCGCGGCGGCCTGGGCATCCTGCGGCCGCACCTCCCCGTGGTCGCGACGCTCGGGCTCCTCAACAACGCGTTGCCGTTCTGGCTCTTCGGCTTCGCGGAGACACGGATCAGCTCCGGCCTCGCCGGGGTGATCCAGGCGGCCGCCCCGATCTTCACCGTGCTGCTCGCGATCCGGCTCGACCCCACGCAGCGGGTCACGGGCACCCGGCTCGGCGGGATCGGGGTCGGCTTCGTGGGCGTCGCGCTGCTCGTCGGGGTGCAGACCGGCGGACAGGTCGTCGGGGCGCTCGCCGTGCTCGCTGCGGCGCTGTGCTACGCAGCGTCGGCGCTCATCGTCGGGACGCGTGCCGGCCGGATCCCGCCACTCCATCTCGCCGCGGGGCAGCTCGCCATCGGGACGCTGCTCATGGCCCCGCTCGGTCTTCTCCAGCTGCCCGACCAGGCACCGCCCGCGAAGGCGATCCTGGCGATCGTCGCGCTCGGCGCGCTCGGCTCGGCGCTCGCGTACGTCCTCTACTTCGCGCTCATCGCGCGCGCCGGCGCCTCCCGCGCGATCCTGGTCACCTACCTCGTCCCGGCCTTCGCGCTCCTGTACGGCGCGGTGTTCCTCGACGAGGAGGTGACCGCGAGCGCGGTCGCCGGCCTCGCGCTGATCCTCGCCGGGACGACGCTCGCGACCGGCGTCACGCGGCTGCGCGCCGCGAAGCGGAGCCTTGCATGAACCGCTACTGGCCGCTGCTGCTGCTGCTGGCGTCGCTGTGGGGCGCGTCGTACCTCTTCATCAAGGTCGCGGTCGACGGTGGCTTCGAGCCGGCGCCGCTGATGTGCGCTCGCGCGGCGATCGGCGCCGCGATCCTCGTGGGCTACCTCGTGCGCGCTTTCGGGCGGGAGCGGGCGCTCGCCGAGCTCCGCGGCTCGTGGCGCCAGTGGTCGGTGCTCGGGTTCGTCGGAACCGCGATTCCCTTCTGGCTCGTCGCCTGGGGCGAGACGCACGTCGACTCCGGGATCGCGGCCGTCGCCCAGTCGACCGTGCCACTGTTCACGGTGTTGCTCGGCCTTCGCTTCCTTCCCCACGAGCCGCTGACTCGCGGGCGACTGCTGGGGTTCGTGCTCGGGCTCGTCGGTGTCACGGTGCTCGCGGGAGGCCACCCGGGCGGCGGCTGGTGGTCGGTCGTGGGCACGCTCGCGGTCGTGCTCTCGTCCGTCGCGTATGCGTGTGGCGGGGTGATCGGGCAGCGGAGCATGAGCGACACGCCCGGCCCCGTGCTGGCGACGGGCGCGATGATCAGCGCAGCCGCGTCACTCCTGCCGCTCGCGCTCGTCCAGCTGCCGTCGTCTCCGCCCGACGGCGACGCGATCCTCTCGCTCCTCGCGCTCGCCGTGCTCGGGACGGCATTCGCACAGCTCGTCATGTACCGGCTGATCCACCTCGTCGGCGCGCGCAAGATGAGTCTCGTGACGTACCTCATGCCCGGGTTCGCGCTCGTCTACGGCGCCGTCTTGCTCGACGAGCCCATCACCGTCGCCGTGCTCGCGGGCCTCGGGCTGATCCTCGCGGGTGTCGCGCTCGGCTCCGGGTCGATCCGCATGACGAGACGGAAGCCCGTGGAGGTGCCCGGATGACGGTGACGGTGCGTCGCGCGATCCCGGAGGACGTGCCGTTCCTGGCGGAGCTCGTCTCCCACCAGGACGTCGCGCCGTTCCTCGCCTCGCTTCGCCCCACGTCGGAGGAAGAGCTCGCGATCGAGGTCGCTCGCTCGCTCGCCGAGCCGGAGGACTTCGGCGTGATGGTCTTCGCGGTCGAGGGCGAGCGGGTGGGAACCGCGACCTGGGAGCGCGTCAACCGACGCTCCGCGATCGCTGCCGTGGGCGCCTTCGCGATCGCGCCCTCCCACCGGCGTCAGGGCGTCGGCGACGAGGCTGCGCGCGAGCTCCAGCGCCACCTGATCCGCGAGCTCGACTTCCACCGACTGCAGATCGAGATCTACGCCTTCAACGAGCGCGCGCTCCGCCATGCCGAACGGGTCGGCTGGGTGCGCGAGGGAGTTCGGAGAAAGGCCTACCGGCGCGACGACGAATGGGTCGACGGGATCCTGTTCGGCCTCGTGGCCGAGGATCTCGGGGAGTAGCTCAGACCGCGACGGTCGCGGTCTCGCCGTGCGCGACAGCGGCGACGTCGCGCCGGCGGAGCAGGAGGAGCAGGAGCGCGCCGCCCGCGACGAGCAGGATCGCGCTGGCGGCCCACGTCACGTGGAAGCCCGAGACCAGCGCCTCGGACTGGTCGGCGGCGCTCGGCGGCCCCGCGACGGTCGAGAGCTCGTCGGTCGTGCGGTTCGTCGCGAGCGTCGACAGCAAGGCGAGCCCGAGCGCACCGCCGATCTGCTGCGAGGTGTTGAACAGCCCCGACGCGAGCCCGGCGTCGTCGACCGGCACGCCGCTGGTCGCGATCAGCGTGATGGGGACGAACACGAGCCCCATCCCGATCGAGACGAGCATGATCCCGGGGAGCAGGTCGCTGACGTACGAGCTGTCGGGCGTGAGGCGCAGGAACGTCAGCAGCCCCACGGCGCCGAGCGCGGCGCCGATGACCGGCACCTCGCGCGCGCCGAGCGCGGGGACGAGCCTCTGCGAGAGGCCCGCGCCGATGATCACGCCGGCGGTGAACGGGACGAAGGCGAAGCCGGCCTGTACGGGCGAGAACCCGAGCACGCGTTGCACGTAGAGCGTGTTGAAGAAGAACATCGCGAAGAGCCCCGCGGCCACGACGAACATCGCGACGTTCCCGGCCCGCACCGTCTTGACCACGAAGATCGAGAGTCGCACCAGGGGCTCCGCCGAGCGGCTCTCGATCACGACGAACGCGACCAGCAGCACGGCGGCGAGCGCGAGGAACCCGAGCACCTCCGCAGAGCCCCAGCCCGCCTCTGCCGAGCGGACGATCCCGTAGACGAGGGCGACCAGGCCGCCGGTGACGGAGACCGCGCCGGCGACGTCGAAGCTCTTGTGCGCGTGCTCGTCCTTCGACTCTGGCACGTACCGCAGCGAGAAGAAGAACGCTGCGATCCCGACGGGGATGTTGACGAAGAAGATCCACGGCCAGGAGAGCCACTCGACCAGCATCCCGCCGACCACGAGCCCGACCGCGCCGCCGCCGACGGCGATCGCCGCCCAGACGCCGAGCGCCTTGGTCCGCTCCTGGCCCTCGCGGAACGTCGTCGTGACGATCGAGAGGGCGGCCGGCGAGACGAGCGCAGCCCCGAGGCCCTGGGCGCCACGGGCGATGATCAGCCATGCCTCTCCGTTGGCGAGGCCGCAGAGGAGCGATGCGGCCGTGAACAGCACGAGGCCGGCGAGGAAGACGCGCTTGCGCCCGATCAGGTCGCCGGCGCGACCGCCGAGCAGCAGGAAGCCGCCGAAGAGGAGCGCGTACGCGTTGACGATCCACTGGAGGTTCGACTCCGAGAGCCCGAGGTCGGCCTGGATCGACGGGAGCGCGACGTTCACGATCGTCGCGTCGAGGATCACCATGAACTGCGCGAGGCAGACGAGAACGAGAACCAGCCAGGGGTTCACGTCGTGGGCGCGGGTGTCCACGCAGTCACGCTACATGCCTCGTGGGGGCCTCCGGTACGGCTAGCCGAACCATGCCCGCCTGCTCGGGGCGGAGCCCGCGTAGACTCGGCGGCATGGAGCTCATCCACACCTGCTACCGGATCACCGATCCCGAAGGGTCGATCGCGTTCTACGAGGCACTGGGCCTCGAGAAGCGGCGCGAGCTGCCGATTCGCGACGAGGCGGTCAACTATTTCCTCGGCGTGCCCGGGAAGCCTCAGCCCGAGCTCGAGCTGACCTACAACTTCGGCGTGGACTCCTACGAGCAGGGCACCGCGTACGGCCACATCGCCCTCACGATCGCGGACATGGAGGGGACGCTCGCGACACTCGCGAAGAAGGGGATCGAGCCCGAGCGCCCGCCGTACTCCGTGCGCGAGGGCGGCTCGCTCCTCTGCTTCGTCCGCGACCCGGACGGCTACCGGATCGAGCTGATCGAGCGCTCGGACTATTGACCGACCCCGCCGCAGCGGTCGACGCCGAGGAGCGTTACCGGGCGGCGGTCGGCGGCGCGGAACGGTTCCTGAACGCCTGGCACGGCCTGCCGGACGCGCGCACGCGGCTCGGATCCCTCGCCGACGCCCTCGACGAGCGCGAGCGCGCCGACCGCTACGGCGAGGGCGAGCGCCTGGAACGCCTCGAGCGGAGGACCGCCGAGCTGCTCGGGAAGGAGGCCGCGGTGTTCATGCCGAGCGGGACGATGGCGCAGCAGATCGCGATGCGGATCTGGTGCGAGCGCGGCGGCCGCGCGACGATCGCGTTCCATCCGACCTGCCATCTCGAGCTCCACGAGGGGAAGGGCTACGAGCGGCTGCACGGGCTGCACGCGACGCTCGTCGGCGACCCGAACCGCCTGCTGACGCTCGCCGACCTCGAAGCGCTTTGCGAGCCTGTCGCGGCGCTCCTGCTCGAGCTGCCGCAGCGTGAGATCGGCGGCCTCCTGCCCGAGTGGGACGACCTCGTCGCGCAGACCGCGTGGGCGCGGGAGCACGACGTCGCGCTCCACCTCGACGGTGCCCGGCTCTGGGAGGCGCAGCCGTACTACGACAGGCCGCATGCCGAGCTCGCGGGTCTCTTCGACAGCGTCTACGTGTCGTTCTACAAGGGGCTCGGCGGAATGGCCGGCGCGGTCCTCGCAGGCGACGCCGAGCTCGTCGCCGAGGCGCGCGTGTGGCAGCGTCGGCACGGCGGGACGCTCGTGACGATGTTCCCCTACGTGGTCGCTGCGGAGACGGCGCTCGACGAGCGCCTCGAGCGGATGCCCGTGTACCTCGAGCACGCCCGGGCCATCGCCGCGGCACTCGCGACGGTGGACGGCGTCGAGGTGGTGCCCGACCCACCGCAGACACCGCTCTTCCACGTCCACCTGGAGGGCGGGCACGACGCGCTCGCCGACGCGGCGCTCTCGGTCGCGGAGGAGCACAGGGTGTTCCTCTTCGCGGATCCGTCCAGCACGAGCTCGCCGCGGAGGCAGCGCCACGAGGTGATGGTCGGTGACGTGACCCTCGCGCTCTCGCCGGACGAGGTGCGCGACCTCTACGCGGAGATCGTCGAGCGGGCGGCGGGACGCCGCTGAGCGGATCGACACGCGGCCCCCCGGGGCGTCGTGCGAGAATCGCCCCATGCCGTACACGGTCTTCCACTGGGACGAGCGCGAGTGGCACCCGCGGCGGGAGGGAGACCCGCGCCTCGTCTCGGAGCTGTCGGACGTGATGACGCGCTCGCGCGCGAACCTCTACCGGTACCCCGCGGGCGCCGTCGGGCGCCGGCACAGCGACCCGGTGCAGGAGGAGGTCTTCGTCGTGCTCGGCGGGACCCTGACGGTCCACATGGGCGAAGGCGACGAGCCGGAGCGGCACGAGCTGGGGAGCGGCAGCGTGCTCGTCGTGCAGCCCGGGACCGTCCTCCAGCTTTCGAACCGCCACGACGAGGAGCTCCGCCTGTTCGTCTACGGGGCCCCGCCGGAGCGCGGCGAGGCGACGTTCTACCCGATCGTGGAGTAAGGGCGGAGCGGGGCGCCCGTGCGACGCCCCGCTCCGCGCCCCCTCAGGTCTTCGCCGCCGCGAGGGCGTCGACGAGCCCGTGGCCGAAGTACGACGTCCTGCCGCCGTTGCCCTGGCAGGGGACGTCGGTCGTGAACCCGCCCGCCGCCGGGCACGAGCGGGCCTGGGCGCTCCGCTGCACCGCGGCGATCACGGCGCCCGAGCTCCAGTTCGGATGCATCTGCCTGACGAGCGCCGCCACGCCGGTCGCGTGCGGCGACGCCATCGAGGTCCCCGTCAACGTGACGTACCGGGCGCCGTGGTCGATCACCGTGAGCCCCGGGAACGCCGTGTCGTTGAGGAAGTCGAGGAACGGCCAGATGCCGACGTCGACGTCGTTGTCGGTGCTGGACGCCGCGGCGAGAACGCCCGTCTGCACCGCGTCGACGCCCTGGAAGTAGTCGCCGCCGGGGGCCGCGACCCCGACGACGGACATCCCGGTCGTGGAGTAGCCGGCGATCCCGAACGGCCCGGTCGCCGAGACGGCGAGCACGCCGGGGATCTCCGCCGGGGCCACCCGGCAGTTGTTCCCGACCTCCCTGACCTCCGCCGCGTCGGGCGGCCAGTCAGGGCTGACCTCGTCGAGCTCGGGATGCTGGAGGTCGATCGACTCGTTCCCGGCCGCCGCCACGATCACGACACCGCGCTTTTGCGCATACTTCGCGGCGTCGCGCAGGTCTCGGTAGATCGCCCGCTGGGCCGCATCGTTGCCGCAGTAGAAGAGATACGGATCCGCGAACAGGCTCAGGTTGACGACGTCGAGCCGTAGGTCGCCTGCGTAGCGGAGCGCCGCCGCGACCGAGTCGGCGAAGCAGTAGCCCACGATCGTGCACGCCTTGATCGCCACGATCGTCGCCTGGGGAGCGACGCCAGCGATGCCGATCCCGTTGACGGGTGCCGCGATGATCGAGGACACGTGCGTGCCGTGACTCGAGAGGCCTTGGACCGCGGCCTTGTTCGAGCAGTCCCCGTTCGCGACCTCGGCCGGGTCCGCGGTCGGCGTCGTCGAGAAGATGAACGAGCACGAGTTCGCGACGTCGAGGTTCGGGGCGACGTCCGGATGGGTCATGTCGACGCCGTCGTCGATCACGCCGACCCGCACGCCTCTTCCTGTCGCAACGGCCTGCGAGCCGCCGCTCGTGGCGTTGATCTGAAGCATGTCCCACTGGCACGCGGCGAGCGGCTCTGACGACGGCAGCACCCCGCCCATCACCGGAGCGAGCAGGTCGTTGCAGAGCGCGACGGCGCTTGGCGTCGTCTCTGCGGCCGTGGTCGCGCCGTACGGCGACGCGGCGGACACGACGAAGAGCGCCGTGGCGGTGGCGAGCACCGCGGTCACGGCGAACATGCGAACACGCATGGGGCCTCCCTTCCCACACACTCGTGCCGTTCGGCACGTTTGGTTCGGCGGGACTGTAGAGCAGGCGAGAGCCGATTACCAGCGCCGGGACGACACAACGGCCGACGTCTTTTACGATCTGTTACGATATATCGCGATACCACGAAAGGAGCAGCATGACTGCCTTTGCAGATTCCCATCGATGCGGCCCCGACGAGGTCCGCATCCACTTCGCGAGCGGCCCGCCGAGGGGTCGGCGCCGGCGCCACCGCGGCCACTACGCGTTCGGGCGGCGAGCCGGCCGCGGCGACATCCGGACCGCGATCCTCGTCCTTCTCGCGGAGGAGCCGATGCACGGCTACCAGATCATCCAGGAGCTGACCGAGCGGACCGGCGGCGTATGGCGCCCGAGTCCGGGATCGGTGTACCCGACGCTCCAGCAGCTCCAGGACGAGGAGCTCGTCCGGGAGGCGCCGTCCGGCTCCGGCAAGCGCGTCTACGAGCTCACGGACTCCGGGCGCGAGCGGGCCGCCGGCGCCACCGCGCCGTGGAGCGAGGTCGCCGGGGAGAGCGCCGACGCGCTCGTCGCCGTCCACGAGCTCGTCCACCAGGTGATGGCGGCCAGCCGCCAGGTCGCGCACGCCGGCACGGCGGCGCAGCTCGAGGCGGCGCAGAGCATCCTGCGGGACGCCCGGCGCGCCCTCTACCGCCTCCTCGCGGAGGACGCGCCGGACGCCGGCGGGGACGAGAGCGACTGACCGGTGCCGGAGGCCCGTGCGGGCCTTCGACACCGATCAGGTGGCCCTAGACGATCGTGTGCTTCGCGAGGAACAAGCCGTCGGGGTCGACCTCGTCGCGGATCGCGACGAGCCTCCCGTAGTCGCCCTGCGCGTAGAACGACACGGGGTCGACGTCGCGTTCCGCGAAGTTGTAGTACCGCCGCCGCGCAAGCCAGCGGTCTGTCGCGTCGCGGACGGCCGCGATCCGCTCGTCGATCGCGGCCGCCGCACCCGGCGCCGTGACGATCCCGACCAGATACACGGCGAACGGCGCCTCGAGGTGCGAGAGCACGCCGCCGGTCGGCCCGGGCCGGCCGAGCGCGCCTTCGAGGTGGCGGATCTCGGCGGAGATGAGCGGCGAGGTGCCGTCCATCCCGGCCGCGGCCACGAGGGCCGCCGTGGCGTCCGCGTCGAGGCTCTCGAGCAGCCAGCCCTCGGCCCTCCCGGCGGCCGGGCCCGGCGGGTCGCGGTGCAGCTCGAGGAGGTCGCGCGCGGGCACCGTCGCGAAGGTGTCCAGCTCCGGCCCGAGGTCGAGGAGCGGACGGAGCAGGTCGCGACCCGACCGCTCGTCCCCGAGGTACGCGGCCTCGACGACCACGAGCTGACGGCCGCGCAGCTCGTCGGGGAGCTCGGGCATGGGTGGGAACTGGAAGAGGCGCGCCACCGACGTCACCTCCTCCGGCGCGTCCGTCGCCCAGTCGGCCCACCGTCGGAGGACCTCGACGGCGTGCTCGATCGGCCAGACGAGCCAGCCGGCAAACACCTCGGCGACCGGGTGGAGCGCGATCTCCATGCCGGTCACCACCCCGAAGCTGCCGCCACCGCCGCGGAGCGCCCAGAAGAGGTCCGGGTTCGTCTCGTGGTCGGCGCGAACG